>Ga0233342_1000088_pt1 | contig 28259 bp, 20 predicted proteins | sample GEONDECOMP273_FD_180706 | JGI IMG/M metagenome (GOLD analysis project Ga0233342, IMG submission 180706) | Leaf litter microbial communities from Shasta-Trinity National Forest, California, United States - GEON-DECOMP-273 | ecosystem: Environmental > Terrestrial > Plant litter > Unclassified...
AGGAAATAAGAGGCGGGATAGAAGGCTAGGTAGGAAAGGTCGGGATGGGTGCAGATCTAGGTCCATTCCATTAGCTGCATGTTTCGAGTCAATCTGGATCAAGGCCGAATGCTTCGGCGAAATCGATATGGGAGCTGGGGGAGCATAGTATAGGTCCTCACGATCTGGCTTCATGGATGGGGCGTTCAATATGGGAGGGGGCACACTATAGGTTCACGATCTAGCTTCATAATGCGCAATATGGGTTGTGAAGACATAGTAATGGGTTTGCGCCTGTCTCTCCTATGGCGGGTACCCCACCGTTACATTTGCTGGGCGTGCATCCATCACCGGTTGCGCCTCTCTCTGCTACACTATATGGAGTACCTAAGCTACACGGTACCTAAGCTACAAAACCCTTCCTTCTAGCTCTTCTATTATCTGGGGTCTAACCTTTCGCTCAAATCAGATCCTGATCTTACCTTACCTATAACTCAATCCTTCTCTTACGCTTGAAAAGGAAGGTCCGTAGGTGCTTGTCCGCATCGGGCAAGGAGGAGCACATAACTTCAATATTATTAGCTTGTTTGATGATAATGCTAAGTAGAATAGGTTCTAATAGCTAGGGTTTGCTATTTGCTTGTTTTGCTTGGCCTAGCTGGTTTGGGCCTAAGACCAACCTTGCTACTTAGTTCCGGGAAGAAAGGAAAGGGCCACTTGGTTTCGGGAACCAGGAACTACTATCCTTACCGCTTTATAGTTTCCCCGTATTTTCGAGCGAAAGGCCCATAGGGACAGACATAAATTAATAGACAACTTTCTGTGAAGTATCTGGCACTTATGCAGGTGAAATAGCTTCTGACTCAACTAGATCAATTGATTGAGGGTAAACTGAATCAACTACTGGTGGTGCCTCTGCCTTTGCTACTGATGGATCAACTGAATCACACTTCCTATGGGGATATTCTTCAGAACCCACCCACCGGAATACTTAGACCCGTTAGACCTAGACCACTTGCTTCTGGAATCCTTTTTTTGGACTCTAGATACTTCTCTTTCCAGCCGGGATAAACCAACCTTATCCAGACTTGAACTTATTGCCTTCACCCACCGTTCTCTCGTTATTCTGCCCTCCGCCCCTTAGAGGAAGGAATTGGAATCACCTTAAATGCGGCTCCGCTAATCGCTTTAACTATTGCAAAATGTGAGTTTTGGAACCCAGATGGCGGATGGATCAATATGCCTACAACCCCCCCATAGCCTAGGGTCTTATGCAGAGAAAGTCACATCTCATAAGCTTTTTCAAATGAATTCACGGACCAGAACAATCAGCATGCCTTTGATATCTTGCTTTAAGGGAGGGCGCTTTCATTCAAGGGCGATTTGACTACAGATACAGAAACTGCTACTTAGAGAGAAACCCTTTTGGATCAATATGACTCGGAACCCCTCCACCAACGGGTTAAATATAGGAAAAAGCCCATCTCAGAGGCTTTTGGAGATCCACCGGACCAGCATGTTTAGATCTTGGCTTCAGGAGAGAAGAGAGCGCTTTAAAGCATCAAATTGCCTAATACAAACGACACTTCTTTAGACCGGTGGAAGGATGGGGTCAATAGCTTGCAAAAGGGGATAGGGTAGGGCAGCACTAAATATCCTTTAACCTTTGACCCTTCAACCAGAGTTATTATATAAGTGATAGCATAAACAGAGCATTTTTCATTCATTTATGTTTATTAAATCTCATAATACAGGCACGTACGCATTTACCGAACAGATATCCTCAAGCCTATACTGCGTTAAGAATAATAATAAATAGTAGTGGTAGTTTATAGCTTTCGCTTGCCAAATAGTTAGTGACTCACCAGTAGCCCACAAATACTGCAGAAGGATGATCAGCCATAAACGCTTGCCTTACATATTAAGGAATGCTACAGCCCGAAACAGAAACGACTGGGCGGGAAATAAAAAGGAGTGGCCAAATACAGAGGGGACTTAGTAGTCTTATGATAAGAGGGGTGCCCACGGACGGACCCATAAGACTAGCCAAGGAGACCTAACCAGGGCAGAAGACCTTGCCATAGCAAGCAGCCAGACCTATAACTCCACAACACACGACCCTAAACCTCCTTATCTTACAACTACTATTCCAATCCTCTACCCTACGTAGCCACCCTACCACACACATACTCCTACAGAATGACACACAGAGCTTAGAGCATACTTAATAGTGATTAGACTTTTTTAGCGTAGAAAAGAAAAATATAAACAACAGGCACATCAGTTCCCCTAAGGATTCCAGTCATATTTGGAGATCTCCCTCTCCCTCGTACCTCGGACGACGGCTCCGCTCCTCGCTCCTCTCCTGTAATATGTAGTAGCATTAGTTGGAGGTAACGCCTATGGCGTAAGATGTATCAGTTTTTAATAGAATACATAAAACAACTTTTCTATGCATGACAAGCAATAATCTCGAATTGAGTTTTATATATTCTATTTTTTTATTGTTAATCTCTCCGTAGCCTCCTGTCAACGGGTAGGGTCCCTCTATGGCTTCGTGTAGGCATGCAAAGGTCGGTATAACAAGAGTTTTGTAAAAGCATTCCCTCAAAAGCACCTTGGTAGCATCCTTCTCCGCAGGGATATGGTTTTCCTCCCTCCTGGAAATGCAACTGGCTCAGGAGCCGATAAACAGAACCCTCTATACAGGGCCTTCACACATGACACATATCAATCGTATCACCTCTAACGAGCAGATCCATTCCACCAATAATATCACTTCTACCAATCACATAGCCAATCTAGTCATAAGGTCATTCCAATCAGAGCTGCCATAAGTTCATTCCAGTCTCATAGCCGCGAGTCATAACCTGTTGTTATTGCTGATAGCAAGCAGTCATAGCCAGTCATCATAGCCCGGAGTACTGTTTATAATAGCCAAGAGTATCCGGCCATAGCCCAGTCTTATAGCCAGTGGTCAGAGCCAGTGGTCGCCGATAAGCAGGTTGTCAATAGACAGTCTCATTCCCAGGAGGTGGTCCTTGTAGATGGCACATTGCCCATAGTAGAATAGCCTACTCCCCTGTTTCATTGCAGATCGACTGGTCATATTGACTGTGCCAGGAGGTTTTCATTCCCCATAGCAGACATATCTCTATACCCTATACCCTTGACCTATAACTCCAACAACTCCAACCTGACCCTCAACCTCGAACTCTAGAATAAATAAGCTCTTACCTTGAAATCACTTACCGATACGGAACCGTTAGGTTCGTTCCTACATCGAGTGGATTGAAGGAATTAATTAGAATGCTATTTTACAATGACCTTTTTTGGATCAACGACAGACACATGGGTTCATTCGCGTCTGGTAGTGGATTCACGCACGCAGGTCAGGGAGAAGCCAGCCAGTCAGAGAGGTCCGGTTGAGCCATTCATGCAGGTCAGTTAGTAGCAGTCAGGGAAGGGAGGTGGTGTTGTATGCTCGAGAGATCTTGATTCTTTGCCTACATATTCAGCCCGGGCAACAAGTTGCCTTGGAACAGGTTTCACAAAACCCTCTAATTCAATATTTTAACTAATCAAAATGCTTTGATACAGGATACACAATAAAATCCTTCATTGGGAGACCTAAAGTTCATTTTTTTTCTTAATTTTTTTTTCATTTTTTTGCGCCTTCTCATACAGTTTCCCTACGTTAGGCGGGATGGATCCATTGGCTGGGCGGAGATACTTGGTTGAGCTACTGGGCGGGGTTACTCAACTGGGATACTTGGCAGGGCTGCTTGGCTTGGTTTCGAATGAGCTCATGGGATCGAAGGGGCTACTAGGCTTGGCTACTCAGCTACTCAGCTTGGATACTGGTGAGCGCTTAGCTCCTGGGCTTATGTTTATCCAATGGCGCTGTAATAGTTGCGTAATTCCTGATGAACCTTTTATACCCCGTGTGACAAAGGATAGTATATCGTAACTGCTTTACATTTGTAGTAGAGGAAAGATTCACTATTACCGCAATTTTCGCAGGATCAACTAGAACACCTTCTATGCAAACAATGTGGCCCAATAAGTTACCAAAAGGCACACAGAAAAAGTATTTATTCAAATTTAAGCAAATCTGTAATTGTCTGCATCTGTAAAACATAAGTCTGAGCAGCCCTATATGCTCCTTCAGCAGGCTATACATACACTTTGAAGTTTTCTATATAAACCTATAATAATTTGTGGATTAATTATAAAAATGCTGCAATGACTATCCTGGAGAAGACAGCCGGGGCGTTTTTAAAGCCCAAACGGCATGACGTTGTATGCGAACGAGCCCCATTCATTGGTAGTAGTCTTCCTTTTGTCTTCTTCTGCAATCTGAACCTGATAATAGCCCGAAAATAGCCCGAAAACTTAATCAGTGAAGAAGCCTCCTTTCCCGCAACTTGGTCCAGAACTTCATCACTAAACGGGGTCAAAGGGTCATGGACACAAGCTGAATTCAAACTTAGAAAATATACACAAACCTTCTCATCTTCAGAGTTATTCTTGCTCTGGATAACAATTGGACTTACCCATTCTGCTTAATCCACTGTAAAGATTAGTCCACAGCCAACATTTTGTCAATCTCTTTTTTTACCTGAAACCTTCAGCCTTTGGGCATAAGTCTTAGCCACTAAACCTTTGCCTTTCACCGGGAAGGGAGCCTCAAACCTATCACCAGAAGACATTCACCAGGAAGGAACCACCAGTAGCCGGAAGCCTTTAACCAGGAAACAGAAGCAGTCCCACAGAAAGTGACGGGCCTTCACCTTATGCCTTTTCCTTGAACCTTCTGACCAAAAACCCCAGCAGGCAGTAAAGAAAGAATCATATATGAAGAACATACAACAATATATATATATATATAAATACTAATAATATAGATCTTTTGATAAGATTGTACATAAAATGTTCTCTTTGTTTATGAAAAAACTTATCTCTGCGACATCATTTTTTAGTATGTTAAAACTTATTATCCATGCAAGCTCATATCTAAATTATTGCTAGGACGTATTGATGCGAGTCTAGGGTTATATAACATAATAATACGCTTTATTGTTGTATTAGGCCTTCCACAAGAGGGAAACATCCTCATCAGACGACCCAGAGGGACTCTAAATAGTACGAGTAGGAGGCTCGCCTGAGGTACGAAGGCGAGGAGGAGGGTTTTGTCCAATCTGTTCCACTCACCACCTGTCGTACGTATTAACTCGCCTTTTGATAATGGATTATTCACTTCACTTTTTAGCATTGCATGGGCGTTCACATAGAAAATTGCACCAGCGTTCGAAAACACTTGCTTAATTAAGACTTAGGGTAGGAGGGGGAAACACTATTGATCTTCTTGTTGGGTGGTAAGATATATTCGGAGCGAACCTACCTATTAATTATTCCATCCACCCAGCTAGCAATAAAATAAAGAGATAACACGGTATGTAGATAAACATATGTAAGTGATATGATCACCTAGCCAGTATGTTGTAGTAGTGATGGAGTTGTGTATATTGGTGGGTGAGGTTGTGTAGTTGTGACAGCAGTTGGGAACATAGGTTTTATTTATTAATTAAATAAATCCGATCAATGTGGCAAGGAAGAAGCACGTAAGTAATGCAATCTCGCCAGTTCATTCTTTTTATAGCCCTCTATTTTATATTTGAAAAGCCCATTTAATTTCTTCTCTCATCCCGGATTAAACCAGGAAGCAGCAATGAGCAATGTTACTGTGGCCTTTAGGTTATAACCCCTAGGTACTGTTGTTTCAAGTTATTTCCTGCAATCTATCTCAATCATTATTTCATTAGTGAGTTAAGGTAGGAACGACAATTTGTTCCGTACCGCGCAGCTTTTTTGGCTCTTCCCCAGGTAGTTGGCCCTGTGGCCTTTCGGTCATCACCTCTTCTTCTATAGGTCTGGCTGGAGTAAGTTTGTAAGCAATTGATAAAGAAAAGGTTTTCCTGGTGGGCATCAGTTTAACTGTGTGTCCTATTGGTTCGCTGTAGGTGTACCCAAGTGCTCCCTCCTTATTTACCACCACATCCTTCTCTTCCTTCCATCTGTCCAAACTTCTTCCTTTAGAAACTACACCTCCCTATTATTAGCAGTATCCTTATGATCCTGCAGACTGGCTTATAGACATCAATTTGTCATTTCATCCTAATGACCATATAAACATGGCCAATGACTCCTCCTCCCAACTTGGTTTAACTAGTCTACTCATGAGGGAAGCGGAGGAATAAGTGTAGGGTGATTACATCTTGTTTGTTTATGACCAACCCTTTGAGCTAACCCTCGTTCAAATTAGGAAGGTTTATGATAGCACCATGGTTGAAGTGAGAATAAGATATGAGCTTAGGATAATATGAGGTAAATTACTTAGGCTTACAATAAAATAATATTATCTCTCTTTGGCAGGCATGAGAGCCTGGAGTATTTAGAATAGGCAGCTGAAGAGGGAAGCCCGGCCTTATTTGAATGGGGAAGGTGGCTATGATGGGAAATGAAGTTGTTATTACATATATGAGAGATCCGTTTCATTCAAGGTTCACTCGGCCTCTCTAGACTGATAGTTGTAGTATCGAACCTACCCCTACTGCCATGATAGTATAGATACTGCTAATTCCGGATCTATCATATCCTACTAATAAGCAGGTCGACCCGATTATATCTACACTGCTATACTCGAGCATACTCTACTTGCATGAGGAGATTCTATAGACTTATAGTAGTGGGTGAGGCATACCTGCATGTAGGATCCATTTACTGCTAGTACGGATATTCAGATATGTGCACCCCCTTTATCATACGTCTTTCTTTACCCGCCAGTAGCAGTAGTTGTATCCCTTCCGCATTCAATTCTTATTTGATGAGTTTTCATTCGTATTCCCTATCGGTCATACTTCGTTGCAACAACTCCTCCCTTTCGGACTACGCTTTATTTACTGCCTTCATTACTCAGAGCGGATTATGCACTAACAAGTAATGAGTTAAGATGTTATGTTGTTATCGATAGGTTGTTAACTCGTTCAGGATAGACAAGAGGGCGCAAAGTCTATATTGGATAAAGGGGACTCCCCATATTACAAGCAAGCTGTAACCGGGAAGATTTGCTCAAATGCATAGATGCACGGATGCCATCATCAATCCATGCTTCACTAGTTGGATCGGGAAGGGTGTCCGGGAACGAGAGAGAAGGGGACGACAGAAAGACAAGCCCACTCTGCCCTGAACCCCTACTATAGCTACTATCCAAGTGGACGGTCGAGCTAATAGTAGCCCATCCTTACCAGCAAGCAGGAGTTGACCCTTCACGGCTAGGCACTCCGACTTACAGAAAGGGACGGGATCGGAGAACCATCGATGCCACCAATGCATCGAAACAATATATTCTGGGTTTAAATTATTGTAGTTTTGTATGAATGGTTGAAAAGATTGTTGGAACAACTTCATTGTTGGTGACAATATGAAGATATCAACTAGAAAGTTGTGGATCTTTGAAGATGAGATCACACATGTAGTGGATTTATGGTTCAAAGGTACAATTGAAGGTTATGCTTTAGAGTTTTCGGTAGAATATCATCAATCTTTAACTGGATCACTAAAAGAATTCAAGAAAGAGCCTTGCATAAGTCTAATTTATTAAATTGTTATCTAGATCAAGATGTTGCTCGTAGAATGGGGTATGTTGCCTAACCTTGTAGAGATGGAAGTGTAAGCCACATGTTGGAAAGTGGCACCAAAGGAAGACATGAAGGTGGAATTCATGTTTAAATAAGCCTAGGTCAATTGAAAGTGGACATCGAGAAGGTACTAAGTCGCCATGGAGAGCGCTATCAATTATGTGCATCATTAAAAGAAGACCAATGGAGATATCGAATGAGCAAGATCCATGCTAGGAAGGAGTACCTTGTGAGACAGTACAACGCCGAAGTGTGAGCCAATGAGAAGGTTTTTTATATTGGTTATATTTGGTTCCTTTCCTCTAATCTGAAGAGTTTTATCTTTGACTGATTTAACTAAGACTCTTCCCCTCAAGCGCTACAACCTAGCTTTCCTATACTTATGGGGGTAGGGGTAGGATTAGTTCAACCAGAGATTGGTTAAATACTCTTCTTAGTGGCCCACTTGAAATTGATCTTGAAATGGATCAAAACTTATTGATTGAGCCAGATCGGGCGGGATAACACCTGCGGAGCTGCAGTAAATAGTGATAAATGTATGCTAGAAAGGCCGTTGAGAAGCTTTTCAATATTTGTTGGGTATATCTGCTCCTCTTTGAGATGACCTGATTGGTATATGTTTAAACCCCACCCTCATGACTTTTAACTGGAATAGAGTAGTAGGGTTGGTATAATTGCTCTTAGGAGGTAAAGTAATGACCAGAGAGATTAATCAACAAGAACTAGAAGAAGGTGGTTTTTCTTGATAGTGATAGCACGTGACCTCCCTTAATCTGGTGGCTTACTTGGTCTATTAATAACTCTTTTGGTGGTAACCCTCCCTTCCCTTTTAACTATTCACGGTGAAAAGGTGGTGAGAAGGTGCAACCCCTTAAGGTGCAACCCTTATTGAGTTGAGCGGGCTAAAAAGCCTGGAGAAAAACTAAACTTGAACATTTCAATTATAAATATTTTTATTATTGAAAGTTGCTCATATTTACCTCGATGAGGAGGAGTCGCAGGTTGAGTGGAAACGGTGATAAAACGGCATTAAAGGGCAAATGAGACGGTTTTTACATTTGCCTAAGCTATTTTGTTTAAGCCTATCTTGTTTAGTTTTCATTCACTTGCTTGAGTGTTAACACGATTATTTGCAAGTAAGGCATAAGAAAGAAGGTAAGACTGGGTCTGGTTGATTGCATCTATGTATGGGGGAAAGTTGATTGACCCACATCTATATAGATTAAATGGGTAGAAAAGACCTTGACAAAGAAAGCTGCTTGATTGTGATTGATTTACTTGGTTTCTTCTTCTTTGCCTTTCCTAAAGCGGATTATATTCTCCTCGGGAAGCTCAGATGAGGTGGTTGATTCTGATTAGAGATAAGATCCTGGGCACGTTGGATCGAGAACTGGTGGTCACGTAGAACTCCCCCCCATCCTGTTTTCGCATAACTGGTACCGCACGGACAACCCAATAACCCATATCTCTAGGGCACAGGGAATCTACGGCTTATCACGTCCAACTGGTAAAGGAGAATTATCTCCAATATGGATTCCCATTGCTTATTTCCTACCCATGGGAATGATGCTAATAAAGGATCACACCTCAAATGGGCAAGTTCAACGTATATATGATATAACGTATATGATATTCGGGTCTCATATATGGAGAACCTGAGCGGATGTGAACGCCACTTACCTAACCCACGCCACGGCCTTATGCTGCTGTAAGTTGCCGATGGATCTAAAGTTACCAATGGATCTCCCAGGACTCTCATGCTGATGCTGGATGTAACCGCCCTTACCACGGCCTCATGCGGGATTTAGTAACGCCCATGCTAGTTAACTGTGTCCCATACCGTACCGTCCCGTACCTTTTGAAACTCAATCACTATTGGCCAACCTGACTCACCTCACCTGATAAGACCGTACCAGACCTGCCATACCACTCGTTCGTTATTTGCCCTATCAGAGAGGTTACCAAACAAAGCAAACCGTCTTCGTCCTGAACCTGAAGTCGACTCCCGTAATGTCTAACTCACTATCAGCCTAACTCACCTCACCAGATTCTTATCTATTGCGGAACCTATATCAGGCGGAGTGCGCATGGGCTTTACTCAGAGGCTCTAGCAGAGATAAGACTAAAACCACAGACTTTATAATGGATAGTTTCTTCTAATTTAACTCTACATAGACTCTACTCTATGCACTGATTAGGACACGGGAAAGGCCCTATGGACTTCCGGTAGTCTTATTAGTTGTATGCCCTAAATAAGAAGAGTAGTGAAAGCCATACTCACTCTGTCGGGATGGGGTAACGGATTCCTCCCGTTGGATCACTGTAGGAGTAAACCATTGATTAGTAAGGTGTTTTTCTTGGAATAGAGCTAGTGGAGTAGAGCGGGGAGCAAAGTGAATTAGAGCAGTGGGGATTATTCCCCTGTGTATGAATCCCCTTACTACCCTTATCATTAGTAGTAGTCCCTGTGACCTGTAGCCTATCCCCTGTGAATAGGCCCCTCCTTGTGGCAACGACCTCCTGGGATGGTGAAATGAACCTGCTGCACTAACAACCTGTAGCCTAGGTCAATTAACTAACGGAGCCAGGTTGAACTACAAGTTGTTGTTGCACTAATTAGAGAACTAATTTTTATATAGTTAGTTAATGGAATAAGAGATTTGGAATAGTTATCAATCTCATTTATTTTGGAACTAGGACGGACACAACCTTTTATTAAAACTAGAGCGGGACACCTCCAACTAACTCAACTTCAGATTTTTGTTTGTTGCACCACTCATGCATAGATAAGTTGTAAGGTGCACTCGGAACCTGTAGAACAAGGCGCTATAGCGTGGCATGGGCTTGACTCTACTCTAGCAGCAGAGAGGTATGCGCAAATAGCATAGTAGAGAAATAGGCCTTCTTCTTCATAGAGAAGATGGTTTTGGTTGAATAAAATCTGGATAGAAATAAAGTCTCTACCGTGGGTGGAACTAAGTGCATGGACTCTCATAGATATTCTATCTTAAGGGGCTAAGTTAAGTTACATGGACTCTAATCAAATGAAATGGTAGAGACTATATTTATTATCTTATTTTTTGGATGGAATTGAGCGCATAGAAACCTGGCATTTCTGGACATGGATGTGGTAGGACTTAGAGCTAGTCTATACCATAGGCAAGTGGGACTTAAGCTAAAGTCTCTATAGTTAGGAGTAGGAATGGCTTTATCACTCTAGTCATAGGGCTTTACTGTACAGACTTTGATGGCTTTCTCCAGAGCTAGTACCGGAATATGGGCAAGTCCAGAAAAAAAGAAGGAAGGCTTTCGCCTCTACTGCTAGTAGAACCTAACGGACTACACTAAAGCTATTACTTCTTACCTTACAGATTAAGGCTTCTTCTCTTTAAGTCTAGAAGACCTTCAAGACCGGCTTGAACTCTAATAAACTCAATGGAACTTATAGTCAGGCTAGTAGGGTACTTACTTACTCTATGGACAAGATAAACGTCTCCATGGCGATATCGTTCGTATAGTAATAGTTTTTTTAGTAGGTGTCCACCTGCTATGAGGTCTGCAGATTAGGTTTCCTAGGTATTTTATCCTATTTGAAAAGACACTTACTTTGCTGGGCTCTTCTAATCGTTTCCACTTGGACTCGCATAGATGATACGTGTTATATATGAGTTCGCATATCTACTTGTTGGCTCCCCCTACTTAATTCCACTAGCTCTATTTTGGCTCATGGGTGCTGCCTATTTGACCTGGGACTCCGGAGGCTCCTCCTAGACCTACCTAGATTTGATGCCAGAGACGGTAAGGCATCAATATATATGATGTCGCCACGGAGACGTTGGTTGAACTTGCCCAGAGTAGGTGCCATATGAGTTCGGGCTAGTTGATGCTGTCGATCCACTCAAAAGCCAGATGCCGATGCCAGAGCTAGGCTCAGAGACTCCAGTAGTGTTGCTATACGATATCGCCATAGAGACGTCCTGACATATGACTATTTTAGAATATTGCCATCTCTATGGTTTTACTTGATTGAGTGCACAAGAGAAACTCTAGTTCTAAATTAGTGCAACAGTTAGTTAATAAACTAACTGTGTCGTAGCTAAACTTGTGGTGAAAGCCTACTTCTACTTGCTTTCTACTTGCTATGGAGTGCTCTGCTTATTTGAACTTGGGACTATGCTCCTCCTAGAAGACTATGCTCTTCTTAGAAGACCTGGAGTTGATGCCATATGGGAAAGCTTAAATATATGGATATCGCCATAGATACGTGTTCATATATTATATCTGCTCCACTTGTTAATAAATATATGATATTGGCATAATATCTACGGGCTAAGAACTCTATCAAAACTTGTGAAAGCCAGAATCTAACTACCTAGATTTTGCATCGAGACGTTGCTCCCCAGATCTAATTACACTAGCTCTATTGCATATTCCTATTTAGGCAAAGTGAAACGTATATATGCGAGAGTATCTCTCATAGACTAGGGACTATAACTTTGAATGGGTGTGGATCAAGAAATGGACTTCCGGTAGTCTTCCCATGCTCTCTAAGGTCTTAAGAGTGTATACATGGGACTTATTACTTAATGCATGAACTAAGATAGGGGGTCTTCCTATTAATAAGGCTGCCATGGGAGACTTACTCTAAGGCTAGTAGTTGGACTAAAGGCAAGTAAGAGGTATAGCTTATGGAAACAACTAGTTGTTTGTCCCCATCCTCATAAGGTAAAGAAATTAGCTTTAACAATGACGAATAAAGTTAAAGCCAATTAATTGAACTGGACTAGCCAGCTCAGACCATCCTATGAAAACTGAAGTCGACAAGGGTTGTTGGTTGGTGGGTTAGTCAGGTGGGAAGACGTTCAATAGAATAAGCTGGACACAAGGGCTGGGAGGAAGGCTAGGTTGAGAGTTAGAGAGGGCGGGTGAAAGGAAAGGCAGATGGAAGGTAGGTGAAAGGAAGAAGATCTGGTCAAAGCAGGCTGGATAAAGAGAGAGAAGGAACAAAAAGGTATAGATCAGCGAGCGGTAAGTCTTCACTGTATTAGAATAAGGATAGGGAAATGAAATTGGAGCCTTTTGCTCTTCAAGAGAGACCTCCAAAGGCCGGGAAGTCTGGGGGAAGTATAATAGGTCTGGGACGATCGAAAGGAAGGTAAAGAGACTAGGGCAGCAAGAGGGGGAGATCTAAGCAATATAGAGATCAGGTCGAAGGCAGTCAGTGTCAGTCAGGGTTGGGCTTTTTCACCTATTTTATTGTTATGCTTGTGTTTTCACCTCATTTCTTGTTATGACTAAGTGGAAATGGAAGGGAGAGAAATCAAGAAATAAAGAAAGTATCTACCTACGGTGACTCAGACTTAAGCTAGAGCTAGTGAGAGAGCTTCAATCAAACTTAGTCGGCACTAAAGAGAAAGGGTGAGGAGTGAGAGAGAGAGATCATCACTATTAAATTGAAATCTAGATAATAACACTGCACTAATGTGAATCTGAACTACAGCTACTAGACTAGGGGTGGTTCCGTGTGCTGAAATGATTTGAAGGCTCATTGAGCACACAAATGTATACTCAAATAAAATAAGAAATGATGAAGGCAAGTGCATAGCTTCATTCATGCCCAGTGATCTGGAGATGTGCTACAAATTTCCCAGAGTAGAGCTGCACCTGACCAATGAATGGGTGAGGGAGTTTGTCCGGAATAAAGAATACCACATTATCATCAGCGAGTGGTATGATGAGGGTAATACTTTCAAAGCTAAATACACATGGTCATATCCTACCACAAGCCTAAAATAACCATACATGTATGCAGTTCGATTGATGAGCAGACGGTACAGGGAAAAGGGATCTACACACCTGAAGGAAGCATGGGTACCACTCATTTACACCATGACAAAAGAGGGAAGAGTTTTCAACTGGGTGGGCGTCTTGTCCCTGACACTTTCTGATGCAATTGGTCGGGCTAAATACCATGCACCAAATGTGGAACCAGAATTTTATATGTCCTCTTTTATCTTATATATTTTGTGTGCAAAAATAGGAAAAAAAATCCCCATGAAGGAACTAGTATAATAGCCCTCATCGGGAAGGTGAGGAGTGATGGTAAGAAAGGAGGACCTGAGAGGGGTCAAAAGGGTAAGAAGGAAGAATCAAGTTCTTCAAATCATGGGAAGAAAGACTTGAATCATGTATGATTCTTCAAGTGCCACAAGAGGGGCTGCATCCAAGTGTCCTTAAAAGAAGAAAGCAAAGGGCAAGCAGTGGTAAAAGCTATTGACAAGGAGTGCAGAAGCCTCTGCCAGAGAGGATGAGTTAGCATCCAAACTTGAAACTGTTTTCTCCATGGTTTCATGCCTTTCCATTAACACCATTTCTACTGTAGGGTGGTATGTGCACAACGGAGCATCCATACACATGACCTTCAACAAGAAGGCTTTCAACAAGCTTTAAGAACGAGAAGATGGCATACAAGTGGAGTTGGGTAATGATGCCATTTATCCAGTAACCAGAATGGGTTCTGTTTCCTACCCATGCCCTCAAGTGATGTTCTAGAGTTACTAATTGTATGTTCTTGGTTTGACTACGAATCTTCTTTCAATTTCAGACATGACATGTATGAAGTCTGTGGTTCAGTTTGATGATCAGCAAATCACTATTAGAAATTGCAGCCATGATCACAGTAAAGTTGTGGCCAAAAGAGTGTTATAAGATGGCCTTTACAAGTTGCTTGTTGTTCCAATGAAGCATGATGCTTTAGTGCATGATAGCAACAAGCTGTGCAAGATGTGGCACAAGCGATTTGGGAACCTACACTATGGAGCACTTCCTCTCTTAAAGGATATGGTGCAAGGATTGCCAAACTTTAGATCAAGAAGATTAGAGCGTGTTGGGGATGTGCACTCAACAAGCATGCAAACACTGCTTTCCAAATAGCAAACATAGGTCAAGAGAGATTCTTAATCTGATCCATTCATATGTGTGTGCACCGATGTCATCATCTTCACAGAGAAGTAGTTTGCACTATGTTTCCTTTATTGATGATTCCTCAAGAACGACCTAGATTTACACTATGAAGACTAAAGACAAAGTTTTCATAAAATACAAAGAGTTTAAACCTTTTGTTGAGAATGAGAGAGGTAGAAAGAGAAAGGTGCTTCTGTCTCACAATGGAGGAGAGTACACCTCCAAGGACTTTGACGCCTTTTGCAGGGATGTAGGGATGCAAGGATTAAGAAGGTGCTAACTGTACCATACAACCTACAGCAAAATGGGGTTGTAGAGAGGAAGAGGTCTATCATTGAGATAGCGAAAGCAATGGTCCACAACAAGGATTTGTCCATGTGTCTTTGGAAAAAATAATGCAAAATAGCTATCTACATTTTGAATATCCTCACAGGATATTGAAGGACAAGACACTAGAAGAAGCCTTTACTGGTGAGAAGCCTCAGGTATCACACTTTCATGTATTTGGTTGTCCTATTATTTTCTTTTCCTGATGATAAGAGGATTAAACTTGAACCCTTGAGCGTTAAGGGTATTTTTGTTGGTTACAGTGAAACCTCCAAGGCTTACCGGATTTACATTCCAACCCAAAGGAAGAAAGTGGTAAGCAGAGATGTTAAATTTGATGAGGATGCATGGTCCTCTACATCTAAGGAGCCTCCCACAAAGGTTGAGGAGGGAGAAAAGCTTTTTTTCAAAATGTTTATCTGCAAATAAAAGCCAAATCAGATTAAGATCGACAAGGTTCTAGTGAAGGAACAGTGGCCTCTTTACAGTATAGTTTATCCAAGAAACCTAGATGCTTTACCCAGACTTTGTCGAAAGCACAAGAACAAGTGGGAGCACCAAAATATTCCTTTTGGGTGAGTAACCCCCCTAAAAAGTTTCCTATGTATGCTACACTAATGTCTTATGTCATTGATACAGAGCCTTCTAGCTTTGAGGAGGCATTCGTTGGACGGGTATGGCGGGATGCCATGACTAAGGAGTATAACTCCAACCTGAAGAATGATGTTTGGGAGATTGTTCCAAGAGCTATTCAGAAATTTGTGATAAATTCCAGATGGTTGTTCAAAATAAAGCATGTGGTTAATGGAAGCAAAGAGAAGTACAAGGTTAGATTCATAACTAGAGGACTATCCCAAAAAGAGGGAGTTTACTATAAGGATAATTCTGCTCATGTTGCAAGGTATACTTCTATCAAAGTCCTCATGTCTATTACATCATGTTTTGGTTGGCCTTTATACCAGATGGATATAAATACTATTTTTATTAATGGTGTGATTAAAGAAGTTATTAAGGAAGAATATATTATGCAAAAGAATATACATATATGATGCGATCGTATTCTAGCTCATTCTTACAAGGGAGGGTCGCAGCAAGGGAGATTGGGACCTAACATCTTGCATTTTTCCAAGAACAAAGCACGTCTATAGTCGAGCCTCACCAGCAGTTGATCTGGAACCCTTCCATTATAATAAGACACTAATTGATATACACCATCTGATCCAATCAACACTAATCGAGCATGCGAGCACTAACCAACCAAACTCATCTAATCAACAAGCATCCATCCACCTTGTTGCTGCACCCATCCACTTGCACTCATCTTGCTATCCGAATCTCTGTCGAACGCACGCATGAGATACCACCCGTCAATCACGCTCACTACCTGCCCCACTATGTATTTCCCAGCCATTCTAGCCAGCCCCTGATATATAGTTCCTTTTCATTAAAATTAAGATTTAAGATTACAAAGGAGGAGACTCTCTTAATAAGTAGCTCTCAGCTGATGAAGTGCATCTTCTCCAGCTCTTCTTAGAAGTAGTTCTTAGTTCTACCCAGGGTTTCAAAATGTAATAATCTGTAATCTGCAAGATGAAGATGAATCAGAAACGGTTACTCCTGACGATTGTCTCCCCGAGGGGGACTACAAAGGACCCGGAGGTCCGCCCTTCATCTGCTAGTTAATAGGAGGTCTCGACTAAAAGGAGAGGCTACTTCTAAAAAAAAATATTATTCCAGTAATAATGCTTTATCTGCTCAGTCTAATCCCCCTATGCTACCTAATGCCCTATATAATAATATGGTTCTTTTTTATTTCCAATAACGCTATCGCTTATTGCTCAACCCATGTGGTTTTTCACGCTTCCGAGATGGGATATGACCACCTTTCATTGAGTGCCTGAACACCTGTATTGACTCTTGTGTCGACGAGTACCATCCATTTATAGAGTACAAGCCATGAAGTGAAAGCATAAAGTACTAGCATTGAGTACCAACATCTAAACTTACCTGGGTTGAGTTCCCGGTTAAACCTGTCATCAACTCTTGGGATCGAGTACCAACGCAGATAGTTTTGCAATAAAGAGAAATTAGCTTTATTTAAACTTGCCTTCATCTGAGTATAAAAAAAAGCCCAACCGAGCAGCCCAACCCAACTCGTTCATCCAGGAGTCATTCAAATGTTTCGTAGCAGCAGAGGTATAGTTAAAGGTATACGGAGCTGTGTTTCCTTCGAGGTTCGAGGAAGAGGTATAGTTCGAGGTAGAGGGTAGAGGTATGGCTGCTATGGGAATGACCTTAAGGCTATTACTGGTTGCACCTACTACTTGGCATACTATAGCTTCCATGCCTAGAGCTTCTTTCTAGCACTGATAATAGATCTGGCACTGATAAGTAGCTGCTGCAGTGACAATAGTTCTAGCGGTGACAAGCGCTTCTACGCAATGACTGTTTCCAGCCCAGTCGCGTATCCAAGCCACATTAAAATAGCGCAGCATACAAGTTGAGTAGCCCAGTCGAGTAGTAGCCAAGCCAAGCAGGTATCCCAGTCCAGCCCAGCTATGACTGGCATTGACTACCAGTTGGAGCAGAATCACTAGCATATCTACGTGAGATAAGACTATAGGATCGTCTCTTATTAAGGCTTCTTGCCATAAAGCAGCTTAAGGAGGCAGTCTCTAGGGCTTAAACTATAGGCGGCTCTCTATGGCTTGTATCTTAAGGCTAGAACTCTAGAATTCATCTTGTACTTACTGCTACGGAAGCTATTACCCAAGGCTAGTTTCCATGGAACTGACTCAATGCACTACCGGAAGTAGTCTTTACTCCATGGAACTCAATCAATGGACAACCAATAGTCTTTAGTGCTAGTTTACGGCTAGTACACGGGACTCAAGCAAGTTGTCTTTAGAGCTAGTAGTTACTGCTAATAGTATAATACGATTGGTCTAAGTGCTAACCTACCAACGCCCGTACAATAAAAGTAGTAAAGCTAAATGAAACAGGGCTGGTTGTAAACACGACTGTTGGTAGCAGTAGGTAAAAAAGCCATTAATCAAGTAGGCTTTCCCCCCAAAAGTTTTGTTGGAGTAGTAGGTTGGCTTGGCATCAAAGACCTCCATCCAAAAACTAAGTAGGTCTCCGCGGTAAGTGAAAGTATGATAAACAGAACAGGTCATGCACGTAAGTAAAGGTAAGGTAGGTTGAGAAAGTAAATAGTAATTTTCCAAGTGCCAACCAGAAGACGAGAGAATAAATGTCCCCCATGTGCCATATGAGAAAATGGATGGATAGACGTGTTGCTAGAGTTAGTTAACTAGCTTGTGGGTGGGGCAAGGGGACTATGTACGGTGAACGACTGCTATATGCATGCATGGAACCATGGTGGTTATGTACGGTGAACGACTGCTATGTGCATGGGACAGGGCTATTTACCGCTTCACACCAAGAGATAAAGTTACTAATGCTCGGAGAGGCAAAATTACCATGGACCTGCGTAAACGTGAGTTCTTATTACCAGCAAATGGTCTCTTAGCATGTTTTCATATGTGATCTTGACCGTGTTTTTAATGAACACGTGTATACAGGTAATAGTAAGCAAAGGTCAATGGTTTCGTTATGATTAACTGAAGAGCAAACACCATTACTTAAATAGATGTTAAAGTGATATAACTAGCTTTGTTACAAGGGCTAATACTAACATTTAAGGTTTCCATATAGCTCTTGTTTGTAATATAAGCTAAGCTCATTAGGCTCTAATCCCATTATGGTGATGTTCTAATATCATACAGAGGTTCAGCTACTAGTACTCAATGAAAAGGGTTATGCCGAGCAAGTATGAGTAATGGGAATCATACTTCCTTACCTAATAATATATTAAGCAAGGAGAGTTTTTTGGTTATCACTTGTGATTTGTATTGTGTCTTAGAGACATGATAGTTGGTGTGATACTAGCTATTATAGGATCTTGGAAGAACAATTATTTACTCTCATAACAAGGATATTGCTTATACGGATTCAAAGTAAGCATATTAGTAATAACTATTCAAATTTATTATATTCCTGGAACAAAGCTGTACTAACTACTGGACAAAGGTTATTGCTTTGAACACATAGCTTAATGGTGTTAATTACTATACCTCTTGCTTAGCTCTGACCACTGTTATGGTTTTACTTATGGATATAAAACCCATACAGCTTACTGTAATTAACAGGGATTATCTTCTAATTACAGCTAAATCAATGGAGTTTTGACTAGTTCATATATCTTATGGATCCCTATGTTCCTGCAGTTGTAAGAGCTAGTGTAATTAGTACGAGGCTTAGTACTAGTGTTAATGTGATCTATTACGGATATAGTGTGATCTCATGTATATTATTACATTACTTAAGATTACTAGTCTCATTTGTTATAAGCATATCTATTGGATTAACTAGTGTGTTTTATTACTACTTACTAGTATAAGCTCATGATCTGGGATTAGCTATCAGGTTGATTACTCTATTGCTTACTACAAGGTGCGTAGCTCTTTCCCGACAAAGGAGGGGAAGGCTCCTTCACATATGAAACTGAATATTCTGGTGGTGGGTTGCAGGAGAAAGATGACTTAAGCGGCGGGTTAGGTGAAATGAAAAAAGTAAACTGAGTACCCATAAAGATACGGGTATGCCTGCTTATACCTCAAGCTGGTGGGAACAGTAATTCTCTGTCCAAAGGTGTTGGTAGGTCAAGAGAATCTAAATCATCTTAAAGTCAATAAGTAAGATCCTGATATTACATATAGAAATAATAGAAAAAAGAAGTCTATAAAGCCTGCCCGATCGACTTGTTCACTCATTTCTTATTTCGGGCTCCGTATTCAGGCACCCAGGTGTGATATCAATCCTATGCGCAGGAAGGCCCCTTGTAAATAAGATCCCATATGAAACTAGATCAGGTGAGGGGAGGCAGGCACCAGGTCGGGTTGGTCCGATCGATCCCCAAACCTTATTATATGTAATTATATATATATATATAAGACCTCGTTTATCTGAGTTCGGGGGCATAATCTCATCCACCAAGGTATTGAACTCGCATTTTTCATTAGGCAACTCGATTCATTCATAATTGTCCCTTCGCCTTTCTTTGGCCTGGGTGCCAGAAGAAATCCAGCGGTATCAATAAATAGTATATAAAAAGGTGCATAGCTCTTTCCCGACAAAGGAGGGGAAGGCCCACTCCGATCTAATATAATAATTTTGGTAATATAATAATTTTGGGGAGTAGGTCCGCATCAATAGGGCAGTTCGGCCGATCCAACTCCTACTGGTGGTTCCTGTGGCACTTCAATTAATCGGCTTCATAAAGTAAGACAACTCAACTGAATGATTGATTCCCCGAGTTATAAGATCTAATAAGTCTGGCATTAGAATAGATGGTTAATGCCCCACGGACTGGTACACCTGTAGCCAAAGATAGAACACAAGGTGGGTCAGGGGTCTGTATGCAGGCTGTCCCTGTGATCTGACCAGTGAATAATCGAGGATGGAATGGAATTCATTATCTGAACCAGAAATAGACTACAGGGTTTACGCATGGGGTGCTAGCTGCTTTTACGAGAGAGAAAGCGCAGCTATGTTAGCCTTACTTTACCTCATATTTCTTCCCTCCTTCAAAGGTCACTCACTCACTTGCTTCTGGAAGGACCTAATAAAACAAAGTTTCTGGGCGTACCCTCTGGTATGCTCTTTCGGCCGGTAGTGCCTAATAAAACAAAGCTTCTTGGGCTTCTTTCTGGGAGTCCCTATTTGCACAATGGGTAGCGGACGGCAGGGAAAAACTAAATCAAGCGGATATTATCCTTAGCAGCCGACGGTAGCGTGAAAGAATATATAAATCTGAGCGAGCCCCAAAACCAACCCATCGCAGTTAGCCAGCCTACACGCTAACCTTATTCTGTGCGCAATCCAGGAAAGGCAGCAATATTATTGAGTGCATCCATTCCTTCCCCTCCTTTGTCGGGAAAGAGCTATGCACCTTAATTACCCCAGCAATGGGAGCCAGCAAGCTTCGTCGCAGCAATAGTTTTAAACGTTGTAAAATAAATATTTGCCTGCAATAGAACGTCACTTTACAATACATTTGGATACCAACCCTTATGTTTCATATAAACTGTATTTCTGTCATAGTAAAACTCTCCTTTTCCGTCAATAGGTTAAGGTAGTGGGCTTATAAGTTCTTTTGAGGTCCTGGGTAAACCCATCCGGGCATCCCAGGGCTATCCATTCCAGCTAGCAAGCGCGCGTCTCATCAATAGGTGTAAACATATTTGCATTCCATTCCTCTCCTTTTAGTCGAGACCTCCTTCCGTCGGACCTCGAAAATAAAAATGTAACCTTCAATGCCAGGTTGGGGGTAACTAGGCAGTATTTAGTTAATGCATGTAGCCTTCGGGCATGGGTGAGTTAGAAAAACAATCTGTTGGTTGGTAGCAAGGCAGTATAAGAAAGGGTAAGGGGTTAAGGGACTAACTCCAGAAGATTGGGGCTGTAGCAGCATGAACCATTGGGGCTCTAGGAACAAAAACATAGGGGCTCTACGCAGGTGGGTGGTATAAGGTGGTAAGGTAAGGTTTAATGAACCGAATGGCTATTCCCACTCCCCCATCGCCTATTAGCTCTCCGCCATCCGGTGCTCCTGGTCTTAAAGCCCTACCTTGTAAGCATGCGGTTGCTAGGGCTGTAAATAGAAAGTTCTTTCAGGCAGGTGGATTGGCTAAAGCAAGGGAAGGGTCTGATCGCCATACTCAACTGATATGCCTTCCTGGGTAAATATGGATATACTAGGGTTATTATTCTGGAATGCCCGATTATCCAAGGTCTAAGGTTAGGTTTGGTTTGGTTTCCGGCATTCAAATAAAGTAAAGGGAGTGTGTGATAGCATGTGCCGCTGCCAACTTGGGTATGAAAAAAACCTTATGGGGGTTACTTTGGGTGATTCCATGCCATGCTCCTAGGTTTCAGGCGTGAGTAGACGGGTGTTCCTGGCCTGGGTCGGTTGGTTCATGTATTATATATGTAATAACGCAAATTTGAAAACCACAAAAATATGTGAAGTATATGTTGTAAAGCCGGATCGGCCTGTTAACAAATTGATTGGTGATTCCGGGCTCCGGCACCTACCAGGTTGGGGGCTACAAGGACTCTCTCGGTTCAAGTGAATTTGAAAAAGCATATGAGAGTGGGTGTTTCCTATAATAAAACCCTTCCCCTCGTGCCTCGGGAAAGTCCCTTTGAGGGCAAGGGTGAAACTGCCGTTTATGTAGTTCCTTAGATGCTGTAGCTCAGTGGGATCACAAAGGCTCTCCTACTTTTGAAGATAAGATGGTTATTTTGAGCAACTGCTATTTTTAGTAGTATGGTGGTGCATACGGGCCTTAGCACGGTCATATTTATCCTTGTCATCTTGGGTTTCAAGTTTGCTTTTTGGTGAGTTGGGGTTTTCTCAAAAATGTTTGAGTCATCATCAGGTCTATTTTAGCAGGTGACATGTGGCGCGTGTGCATGATGCTATGTGGCATCTCAAGTTGGAGATTGGGTTGTTTATCAATCATCAAATATTATTGCTCCAGATCCCTGCCTTCCCTCATGGCAAAGACTCCCTATTTGAGAATTCCTCTCCTCGTTCTAGGGCCCCCGCAGCACATCCTTATTTCTCCAAGGCTCGTCCCATACCACTCAGAAAAACTATATACTTGGTCTAACAACCTTTGTTCCCAACTTCGTCAAGATTAAAGTAAGCTTCCTAAACTGTGAAGCCCACCCTTCACCCGCCGTCGACTTGTCGCCCCCCCTCTTCATTCTCTATCCAGGGCAAGTCACCCACCTGTTTGGCTCGAGGAAAGGTTATACCTTTTCTATCAGTAGAGGGTTGCTGCTAGGAGCGACCTTCCTCTTCGATATTCACGGGAGACTGCAGCTGGGGCAGGAGTCTTATGAGCGGAGGTAAAAGCCATTTTCCGTTACCATATCTTATTCTATATAATACTTATACTTCGCTTTTCTAGGAATTCACGAGGCTTTTCCATTCATAAGGCGCTTGGTTCTACCTTTGACTATATAAGATATAAGAAGGATAACCTTTTGTAGTAACAAAGTTGAGCTATTTGAAAAGGCAAAGTGAAGTTCTCGTTCTTGTATAAAAATAGATGTCAACCGCTTAAACTACCTCTTTTTATTCTAGACTTCTACATCCAATTTCACAAGTAAATAGTCAGCTTCTATTTTACTAACTAATTAGTTAGTAATCTTACCGGAATTTGGAAAGGCTTTGAAAAGGGCGCCTACTGGCATGGAATTATAGACCGGAAATTCACCTCAATGATGGCATCATCACCTCTACCAGATGAAACATGAGTAGTATAAATGACCTCGAGTGCGATAATATTTTATCTAATTGTTGAGAATGTTTACGCTTCGATAAATTCATTTAAGATCCGAGCTACAGGTGCTTCAAATGGATCCGAAGCTAGAACTGGATAATCTACGACTGATGCTATGGGTATTTATCTGGACCTAGCACTAGGACTGGCTATGGCTTAGGATGGCTTTCGGAAACCCCATTTATTCTTATTTTCATGCATGGTCCCTATACTACTTAAGCTTCTCCTATTATTATTGAAAGGTAGTTGAACCTATTTCTTAACTTGAAGAAACATAATATCTGGGGCCAATGCCATTGCCCAGACTATCCATGACCAATAGATATTCTTTACTGCATTAGATAGCCAGGTTAAAAAACAACATCAAGGAAACGAATGAGGAGTATGATCATCGATAGCCGCTAGCTTAAAATGCCCCTATTATTAGAACTTCCGCCCCTTATCATTTGAGTAAAGGGTGTTGTGGGGGCAGTTCGAATGAAGCAAGCCAGGGAACTGTATCTATATAGGTGGCTATTAGGGTGAAGAAGGAGTATACCCCGGGCCTTTGCCCGTAGCTAGAGGCACACTATCTCCCTACCTTAACTCACCTACCTACAGTTTGTTGGTACTTCTATTTTCATCCATATAGTGTCTTAACTAACCTACCAGTTGGTTTGTGGCTACTTTTCATCCATCCATAAATTATTATCTTTCTTCCATCATCCACCTTCATTATCTGCTCCTTGAGCAGTGGTGCCATGTCCGGCCTCCTTATCATGCTCAAAAAATGATTCCTTCGTCCTCAGCTGAAACTAGCTAATTTTCCTCTAAAGGCCTCTTCTCTACCAACTCCATTCGGATCTTTCCGAGGTATATCTTCAGCTGGATAGACGCGAATGAAACTGCTTTTACCGGGAAGAAGAAATATATATAACTCCTATAGTGTGAAGGGAGTTATACAGTAGGCTCAAATCAATATCTCGTTCAGTCCCATAACCAATGAAAGTTCTATCCTTTTTCTGCTGTTGCTTTGCCATTGTTTAAGCAATAAGGGTCTTGTTTAGTTGTTACTGTTTCTCGAAAGAATGGAAAGGCGCGGGCGGACCTTTTGAATAAAAGCGCTCGAAGTGAAGACCAATGATACCTAAAGGCTTTTTACACAGAAGCCTTATAGAATTATAAGGGATAAGCCATATTACTGGGGTATTTGGGGTATTCTAAATTATAAATTGACTTCCTGTTAGGTAGGGATATTATAAATAGTGAGGGATAAATGAAATAGTTAGGTATATTTCATTATAAGGGAGAAGCCATAAATAGAATATAATAATCTCCCCGAGCGTGGCATGAGAGTGTGGCGGGAACTCCTTTCCAATAAATCTATTTACAGCTAGTCATGGGGTATCATATTACTAGGTATCAATACAGAGTAAGGGTATCATGGGTATAATGGGTATAAATAAAGATAATATAAGAATAAACACATATGACAGATAAGAATATGATGGCCCACTTTACCTTTATGGACAACACCCACTCAACTAGCTAGGCTAGCATCGTATATAAGTAAGGAGGGGAAGCAACCTATAGAGTGTACTGATCCGAAATATCCGAGAATGTATCAACACCTTATTGGGGTTTTTTCGTGGCAATGAATGTAAATGAATATTTTTATATTCAGCGTGGCGGGAACTACAACCATTCCTTTAGCCCTGTCCTTTCCCAAAGATTCTCGGATCTTATCGGATCTTTCTCTTGAAAAGGAAGGCAACATTTCATTATATATCCATTACTTCAAAAAAGAATAGTCCAATACTTACCACCGGTACGATGGATAAGAAGGCAAGTATTAAACCCGAATTTGATGGATAACAGTAACCCAACTTTTAGAACCCAAAAGATGGTAAAAAATGGATCCGCCCCAATTGCTAGTGGCGAATAAGTCCATTAATCCCACTGATCTCACACCTGCTCTGTCGAGGAAGGGGTACTTAATTCCAAGTAGAATATATATATATAAATATTAGAAGCAACTGAATGGATCCGCTTATTTATGGATGTACAGTATTGATGGATGCTACTTATTTATGTTTAGAGCCGTTAATTACATATATAAAGATTGGAAGGTTTCCTCTATAAACTTACTTCAACGGGGAACTTTTCCAACAGAATGCTACCTATAATGGGTTAAAGACAGCTTAAAAAAAATAATGAATATAAAGACAGCTAGTGAATGACCTAATTCTGTATTTGCTGAAGTGCTTCTTTCGGTCGCAACTAATGTTAGTCTTGACCGGCCGGTGTAGGCAAGCGCTAAAACCGGCTATAGACAGGGAGACAGACTTCCAGTGCATACAGAGCATAAAAACGTAAAGGGGATTGGACAGAGCGTAAGGGGATTGGATGCTTTTATAAAGGGATGGAACGCTTGAGGAATGAGGAAAGTTTAGGTTGCTTTGTGTGTGCTTTCAACCAACCCATTGCTTTAAACCCTACGCTTTTAGCTTCCCATGCTTCATGCTTCGCCACTTGAGCTTTGTGTGAGCTAAATAACTGTAAGCTGATATACTTTTGAGGGCTCCTATACCATGCCTTTGCTGCAATTACCACCCACCCGTCTTACGCTTGCTTCTGCCTGCAAGAATGAGCCCTTCTGCCTGATTGTGCCTTCACCTATGTTACCTATTTACACGCACCGCACCGGGTCTGCCAGAGGCTCCATGTACTTACTTTAGCGAAGCGAACTTATTGGAGGGAACCGCTTGCTTCTGCCTGAATGTCTCCCCTTCAAGTCATGACCTACGTTACCGAAGTGAACCCATCCGCTCCTTGCGAACCGAACCGATCTGCCAGAGGCTCTAATTCATCAATTTGCCTCTCCCTTATGGTCGAGCATGCTTACGCAACCTCAATATAATTCACATTTTAACGTAGAAAATTCTTTTAACATTGGATCTTCAAATCATCGATTTTCCTTGCCCTCGGAAGGACAAGCGCTACGCACCTTAATAGAATGAACAATAGAATTCACATTTGTCTTAGGGTGAGATCGAAGCTGGGCAGGAGGCAGCTTACCTAAGTAAGAGGACTCTCTGCGCTCGCTGTTCTGAAATATGTAATATATATGTCACTATGGTTTCCCTGGAGAACACTTATGAAGGGCTCTAATTGTGAGATCTAAGCTCTTTTGAGAGGCAGCTGACTTAAGGAAGAGGACTCTCTGTGCATGCCGCTTGCCATTAATGTGAAAGTATTAGGGTATGTTGCCCACAACTTCAATGCTATATCTTACTCCAGATGGCTTCTGAGCCCTCACTACCCTTTAGGTATTGATTCCCACTCGCTCTGTGGCCTCCAGAATGCCCTCAGCCCTCACTAGCTATTATCGTATTGATACCCCTCTGTCTCTTGCCTCACTAGCTCTTCTCGTATTGACGGATTGCAATACTAATTGGTCAGTGGTACCCTCAGTAGTAACTAAGCTCTATTGGACGTTTAATTGGTCTCCTGGGATATAAAAGATATCAGGAGGTCTAGTTATATAGATGGGCAAGAATCGAGATGGGGGTAAGATCTATCCATCGGGGTGGTAGGAATCGAGATGGAAGGGTATAAGTTATCGATCAAGTCTTCGGTGAAACGGCGGTTGTATTGTTTGTGGGGTTAGTGGCCGAAGCTGTGTCAAGCGCATCGTCGTAAGGTCGAAATGGATAGGTATCCAATTGATATCTCTCAGGCAGGTAGATCTAAGCAATAAGTCTTATCGTAGGTCGGAGTATCCGGGCAGGCAGATATAAATCAATAGAAGGTTGAAGGCAGAAAGAAGAGTTATATACTAGGATAAGGCTAGATAAAGGCAAGTTGAAAGAAAGCTAATTTCGGCTTTCACTCTGAAGTCCGGCTAGTACTGACCTTCTGGAACTTACCAAGGAAGGCTAGTTAGTACCGGCTTGAACTCTATTGGAACTTAAGTACCTTACCCTATGGACACAACCCCGGCTGGCATAAATAAGGGAAAAACCAATAAAAGCTCTATAGGCCATAGAATAGTAACCAGAAAATATCACTTTCAATGTTCAGTTGGTTTTTGAAAGATCGATAAAAAAAGAGAGTTTCCGGTGGGCCAAAATGGTCCTAGAATTGTTTTATCCCATCAAAGTCTTCCCCTTCCTTATGCGTAAAGGTTCTCCGCCCGCCATACCCGCATTCAGTCAGCCCTTACCACTTTCTTTCAATCTGCAACTGCCAACATATTCGGGGGGGGGTGCTATAACAGATACAACTGAAAACGCAGCTTCTGGGGTAGGCCGCTTCACAAGCAACTTATGAGTATCTCGGGGAATCAAGTTCCCAGATTTCTTTTCTTCTTTCAACTGATTAGTATTCCGGGAGAGCGAGTTACCACTGGCAAGTAAGTATTCCGGGAGGGAGACAAGTTACAATATGTATGACGGGATTATCTTGACTGATTAGTCTTATGGGGGAGGTCGCTTCGCAAGCAACTGATGAATTTGATCAATTTGATTGGAAACATCTTTCAGGGGTGGACGGTCCCCACCAGACAGGCAACTGATGAGGATCCTGGGTGGGGAGGCAACGTGATTGATGAATGGATTCTCTCTACTGGAGATAGGTCTTACAAGTTGGCTGGCCGGGAAGGAGCGCCCAAAGGATAATGCTCAACAAGCGGCGTCTACATCTTCCTGTCTCAACTAGCGGGAAAGATTCCTGGCATCGAGTGATCTACACTTGGATCTACACTTGAGGTTGTTGGCGGACCTGCGTAACCTCAACTTTCTAATAAGAAACTAAGAAACGCACTCTATCACGAGCAACCCATTAGGTTTTTATTAAACGGGTATCTATCCAATCGGAAGTTTTTATTAGGCCA
>Ga0233342_1000089_pt1 | contig 28106 bp, 20 predicted proteins | sample GEONDECOMP273_FD_180706 | JGI IMG/M metagenome (GOLD analysis project Ga0233342, IMG submission 180706) | Leaf litter microbial communities from Shasta-Trinity National Forest, California, United States - GEON-DECOMP-273 | ecosystem: Environmental > Terrestrial > Plant litter > Unclassified...
GCTTACCCTGGTCGGGTACGGAAACAAGTTCCAATTTCCACAGACCCCTGCCGGTGTAGGCGCTATATGGAGTAGGCGCGGCATGGACAGGCTGGGCGGGCTGCTGCACGCACGAGCTGTATGCCCTTTTCGCTCGCAACTCCCATGTATGAAACAACGCCTTGGGTTCGCTTTATCACCAAACCTATATGAGTTGAGTTAGTTCAAGTACGGTTACATGAATGAGCAAGTATAACGTCTCTATGTTCATATATAAGGGGTCTGGCTGGAACGAGAAACTCACTCCCCATACAGCTTAGGCTCCCACCAATATGGCTTGGCTCCCCATACAGGTGGCGAGAATGGAAAGGGTTGTGAGTGAAACGAACAACTCTCCTACCGACTGAGGAGAATAAGGAAAAGGAATATTATAGATGCTTTGCTTGTAAGGAACAGCACCGGAATAAGCCCTGATCACTGGTCTGGAGCAGAGATAACTCAGTGAATCTCTGGTTGTTGAACGGTTTCAAGTGAAACTTTTCTATGCGCGGATGTATTTATTTCAGGTATTGACTATGCTTGTTGCTTTTGGTTCACTGAGAGAAAATAAAAGGCATCTCACAGAAAGTATAACAGGCAGAAAGCATAACAGGAAGGAGGCCATTACAAGTACAATAAAGCGCATCCTCCTCCATCGGGCCGCCAAAATACAAGCAATTTAATAACACCGATATGCTCTAAGTAAACAACATGGTGCATCTCCCCTGTATGTTTGCACTTGGCTGCTATAATGGTTGAAGTTGGGGAATGGGTGCACCTAATGACCTAACAAAATGGACCTTCTCTGGAATGTAACTACCTAACTTGCGTGAATAAACCTTGCTCACCTGCGTGAAGACACTACCTGCTTACTTGGATGACACTTGAGTTTTGCTTAACACAACAACATGGAGAGTTACTTAACATGGGAGAACTGGAGCTGTTTGTTGAGGTGCCTTGCCCTTTCCCGCTTCAGCTTCAGCTATATTTCTCTTCTTGATCTCACTAGTGGACCACCAAATTTATTGCTTTTAAAAGTAGCTATTTTATTATCCAAGTTAGATTGGTCCATTTATCGTAACGTGAGAAGGGAAGTAGATTGGGGCGCTAGGTGGGAATGAGGGGTAAGCTCTATTGGCAGATATATGTATTAGTTGGAATGCCTCTCCCAGAATATAGGGCAGTTGCATATTGAACGGAATGCGGGGACATAAGTACTGGGTCGGGTAACGTTTATTCCTTGTAAGGTGAACGCTTTTATTGTACTATGTACAAGTTTGTCAGCTTACATTAAATACGTATTATACGCCACAAATGGCTTGGCAACTTCTCAAAACTGGTTAAATCGTAAGTGAGCATGTTTAATTGGTTCCAAAAAAGACAAGAAGACACCGAATAGAACCGGACAAGCAAGCAACAGGGGGGTGGTTATTAGCCAACCTACTAGGGGTTAGCTCATCTTCGTTTCCCTTATTTTGCCTTTAGATCGGAGAATAACCTTACCTTTATTTCAATGGTACAAGTCCAATGCATCTTGCCTTTACCTACTTTCTACAGCTAAAGAGAGAGAGGCCTGGACAGAGGCCTTGACAGCCTTGACACAACGCTTTATTTATGCTTTAAGTTACCCACCAATACACATTTATAAGAAAATACTCATTGACTTCAGGACCAATACCCATTCACTTTGTTGGTGGGGGTGGGCGGCGGTAAGAAGGACATAAAAAAATATTGTTAGGTTAGGCAGGACATCAGAGGGTATACCCTTTGTTCCGATGTGGGCCCAGACATTGATTGATTTATTTAACTTACAGTGCACATAGTTGGAGGTGAGTAGCTCAAGGGCCGACCTCAGTAGCCCTTTAGGTTACCCATAGATACTTAAATAGAATCTTTTCAGATTCTTTTCTCCTTCCCCGGTTCCTTGTGCTCCTTACCAGTATATGGAGACATAGGTGTTGTTTTGTATGCCAAAGGGGACCAATAGAGGAGGGATAATATAATGTATTGCTTGTTTGGTTCTGATCCTGCTGACCTTATATGGAGACAGAGCGCCCAGAGAAAAAGGTTGTATCAAATAGGTGTACTGCATTTTGGGTTCCCACATCCCACCCCAGAAATCGACTTATCATGTGTCACCATCACATTTGCACTATGCTCCTTAAATGGTTACGGGCTGAAGGTTAAAGACTGGCATCCGGTGGATCAATCAGTTGGGGGAGTGGCCCAGGGCTTGTAATGATTAGTGAACTGTGGAACAATGGGGGACTTATCTCTCGCATATGAAGGGTAAATTATATCTTGGGTATCATTTGATGGGTAACTTTATCTCGGTTATCTCGTGTGATGGGGAACTCGATTAATCTCTCGTCTGTTGAAACAACCTGTCTCTCTATCATCTAGCGTTAACACGGTTTCCCTCTCTCGTCTGACGGACTTATCTCATATTAGTGTCAAGTTCGGCATCCTGGGATTGGTCCAGGATAGAGGGGGCGGAGCCCAGTTGTGCAGGTCTTTCATATAGCTGCGAACTGAAGGCGGTAGGCCAAAGGTAACAGGTAACAAGGAACCTACCCTTAGAACAACGCGCCTATATCTAGGAGTCATGCCCAGCGTTGACGCACAAGTGGGTGAGTGTAATCCGGTCGGACACCAGACCTGAGAACCTAGTTTACCACCCTGGTGCTCTAGTCATGCTCTAAGGGAGGATAAAGGGTTTGCTTCACATCAACTTAGTCCTGCGAGAACTAAAGCGATATTAAACAGATCTTTTTCTAGCTAGTCTCCACTTTCCTTGGCGCCTACCAAATTAGCGTATAAAGGGCGATATACAGGTAGGCAAACGTTGAGGACTTTATACACTCCGCCTGGGATAAGCTCTATTCCTCTGCTGCGGGAAGCTCCTCCGTTACTCTTTGGATTCTTTGGCTATATGGATCAGGCGGCCTTAAAGTGAACCCAGTTTGCAATATCACCTGTTCCAGCACGCATTCACAAGTCAATATGCATTCCCGAATTCCCCACTACGCCAAGCATTACCTGGCTCCCCATCCAGTCAGCAATATTCTTAATCCCACGGCTAAAGCTAGCAAGTAAAAAAACCAGTGACGACTTTATGATAGGCCACTTTTTTATATTTCCCACTTTGACAAGGAAAGGAGCGAAGTACGAGCCGCTTGCCCGACCAAATAATAAAGGTGAGGAGTTTACTTTTGTTTTCAACCTAGGAATTCAATCTTTATAACTCCTGATCCTTTCCCTTTAAGCCTAATGGCGTATGATCGTCAAATGTTGAATCAACATATGTAAGCTTTGTAATTCCATTCATTCCAGGTAGTACATTTATGTGTTCCGTAGACGTAAGTTTCGTGCCAGCAGTAACATCATTACTTTGTTATATACCGTTAAGTATCGTTCCGGGGTATGGGTTAACTCTTTCTAAGGTATGTTTTCAGGGTATGTAGTGATGTTGTTCGGGTATTGTTTTATGTGTTACTTTTATTTCGGGCATCATGTGATGGTTAACTCAATCTCTCCCGTATGGTGGCACCTTGGATGCAATGAGTGTTATTTTGGGGAATGGGTGCTAAGCCTAACCTCCCGCGGGGGACTACATATTCCTTCGTTCGTATACCTTAACCGAACTTGGATCTCCTATGGATAGATGGATACCATCTCAAGGCGTTCCCTCGGCTCTGGATCTCGACCAGGAAGGGGTACTATAGGCAAGCTCCCTAAATGGAATTGGTAGCTCTGCTATTGACGGATCAATCGAATGGGACTGGAACTGGATCTCGATCTCAATAAACTCAATCTGCAACTATGACTAACTAACATATTGCTCAGGGCTGCCTGGTCTTGAGATAAAGATATGAATGGATCTTTATCTGCTAAAGGATATGCAGCTTAAACTAAAGATCCAAATGCATATACCGTGGACCTAGTTGTTTACGGTGGTGTGAGTCGTTCGCTATATTGATTTGCTTTCGCTAGGTCTCGCTAGGTTGGGGTTGGTTGATCGATGTGTGTTAGCTATGCTCACCCGATGTGCTTGGTAGGTGTAAGTGATCGGTGATTTAGTTGCTTTCGTAGCTGATCCGTTGTTTGCTCTGTTTATGGGCGCTAATCAATTGGTGCCTGAGCTGTGCGTTTTCTTCCTAACATATTGCGAATAACTTCTATGTCACATTCCACAGTGACTTATACAGAGCAACTACTTCATAATCGTTATTGTTCTATATATTAATCTTGGCGTCTTTAGGTAAATAATAAATTTGTGAATCAATTCATAATCGTTCAAGTATTAATTAATAAAAGCTGTACTGCAGTAAATAATAAGTTGCTGCAGCATCGTACAGAATAACGAAAATATGCGCCGGCTACACTCCGAACTCTCCAATCAATAAATGCATCAACTCACACATCAGTCAACCGGCTACTATTAATAATAGCTTTGTATATGTCTCTTAGCTTAGGTAGCTAAATATACGCCTCCGTGTCGTTAGGGTCGTATACTTGTCTCCCGCTACGGATCTGTATGTAACAGGAGCATGAAAGGCAGTTAGGGATCCAGTCCCAGGTGAAGTCGATCCAGTTGCTCCAGTATCAGTTTATTAACTACAAGCATCTCGCTAGCCAGAATCTCTTCCTGCCCGCCTCAGTAGTATATAAAAATAGTAGGGATTGAAACCCAGAAGCAGCACCAATAATTGTTTCTGTTTTTTTAATCTCACCTTCATCTCGCGAGCCCAGATGAAGCAAAGGAAGGAGCATCCTAGCCATTAATTCGCCCAACATACCGGTAATATCCAAATCCAGAAGAAGCATGACGCTAAGGAGGTTCCCCGCTAGTGGGAATGATAGCGTGCCGGCCTTTACCTCACGTAATCGTGTTAAAGTTTGACCATTTGAATCTCCGGATATGCCCCTGGATATGTACCTGGATATGTATCTGTACGAGGTGGTGGATCTCAAACTACTCGAAGAGATGCTACTGACTATGGCTCTAGAACAAGCTATCGAACTGGGTCTCCCGCCGCCCTAGCTCCTATTACTACTGCCCTGGCCTCTGTTCTAACCTATGCCCCTGCCTACAATGCCTCTGCCTTTGTTGGTGTCCCCGCGATCAATTGGTAGTGCTCTTTAAACTGGGTCCCCGGAACTGTGGATAGATGGGATTGCAATTCTTTAATTGTGCTTTCTGCTTATATTATTAGCTTGCAATTTATATTACTTAGCTTTCAAAACTAATTTTTACTAGTAAAAGTGTTTTAATAGCTGATCGATTGGTGCCTGAACTATGTGAATGTACCCGAAATTTCATCAGTAGCAGATCGAGTTGGAATTCGAGCATAACTCATTTCATCAACACCAACCGTAGCAAAGCCAGGAGCAGGAGTAAGGCCATTAAAAGTAGATCGAGTTGAACCAGCCACAAAGCAAGCAGACAATTGAGCCTGTTTACCCACAAGCAAGGCAGGATATGGGTCTGAAACAACGGATGCTACTGGGTCAAATGCAGGCCACTTGGTAAACGGGTGCTTGGTAAATGAGCACTGGATTTGGGATCCGGACGAAGGTCGTCTGGATCTCGCTCTCTATATACTGATGCTTCTGGAACTACTGAATCTCCATTGCTAAACCTACTTGCTTGACGATGTCTCCGCCCGAACTACTGGACTATGTATCCGGGGGTTAAAGACCAAGATGGGAATGGGGATTACTTTCAACCGACCGATTGAAACGAGTAGAGTGCTTTTCCGGTTTCTCTCGGCGGCGGAAATAAAGGTGTGTTTCTTTAGGTTAGGTTCCCCCCTAAACTGAATGTTTTAAAGGTCCGAAATATATCAACAGGGAGATAGCTTAAATGCGCTAGACCTATCCATAAGTTTAGGACAGGAGGTCGAGCGAGGGTATTCAATGTCCTCGACCCATTGAAACGTAAGTCGAGGGAGAGGACACTCTTAAGAAAATAGGACTCGGAGAGAGCTCTTAGGATAGGAATAAAAATATGCTAAGTTTTGTTACTGACCAGAATGTTGAAAAGGAGGAGGAAAGTGGTACCAGAATACCAACTGAATGAACCAACGAAAGGCTCAATGACTGCCGAATAAATAAAGGAGGGTGGGTTATCCTCTCCCTACTTTATTTCATTTCAGGTCAATATGTATGATATGCTCTGTATGAAGGTATAAGTGATATCTGCTGATTGGTGAGGTGGTAAAGGTGAAGCATCTGTTGTACTTGATTAGGTTGGTGATGGCTGAAGGTTTAGGCCTTTGGTGAGAGGTTCAAAGCTGAAGGTGCCTGCTCTAATAGCTTGACTCTAATGGATTCAATATGATGCCTGGGTCCTATAGGAGGCACACTTTCTTTCTCTACTCCACTAGCCCTCTAATCTATTGCCGTTGTAGGATGCTAACCAATAATGTATCATTATAATATCTAATCACTAACTCATCCCATCCCATATAGGCCCTTATCTCTGTCATAATTATGTGAGCCGTGTCCTAGCTAGAAGATAATACTCCTTATTTGCAAGCATCCTAGTGCAAGGCATCTTCTTGTCTGATAATACTATAGGCCGGATACCCCACTATAATGGCACTCTCCCCATTGGATGAGAAAGCCTAGAAACCGCCTAGCATCTCCATTAATGTATTGCACTTTGATAGCATACTATGGCTCTATAGACTGACTCTGCCACTAGAGGATACACTGATTGTCATCTAATATCCTCCTCTTGGATCCTCTCTATATATAGCCACCCGTGTCCCCGTACTCTATATACTGTGTACTATGTAATGACTAGGACCTCATCTATATGTGCTCTCCTGTTTGGTCTCCAAAAGGGGATGTGCTCAAATGATAAAACTAAGAAGAATGCCCCTCCACCAATAGCCTTACCCCTGCACTAAACAAAAGATCCATGTTCGCGCATATAAAATGCCCAATAGTAGCTAACTAACCCGGTGTCAAAACTGTCCTCTACTCTTTGTTGGTTTATCATAGGCTGGCTGCTTGTTGGATCCGGCTGCTCTTCTAATGTGGCAAGAGAGAATATGTGATAAATGAATAGGGAACAAACAGAACGGATCAATAGGATAGGAAATGCTGGCCTTCCTTCTTTTAACTGGTGGTAAATTGAGTAACCAAACTGGGCATCTCCAGACGACATAAAGGTTTGAACTGGCCTATCAAGACTGGGAAATTTAGTCACAAATATGGGCGTCTCCATTAGAGAGAAAGGTTTTCAATAGGCCACGTTTGTACTCTCTATCATATCACAACGTCATCTTTCTGTACTTAATTTCCCATCCCGGATAGGGGTCCGATAGGTCTTGACCACCCGAAGCCACCTTCTATTACTTCAATTCCCAGTTTGATAGGGGTTGTTTGAGCTCTTAGACTATTACAAGGCCACCTTCCTATACGGATTACGAGTTTTAATATCTTCTTCTCCAATAAGCACGCTTTAATTAGAATCTTACTCTCCATAGATCTTCCTCTCCAAAGCTGTGGAAGCTCCGACAAGATTAGTTATAAAATGAGCATCTTTTCATTTCCAATAAAGCGCTAAGACCTGCTTGGACCAAGAAGACTAAAGCTAGTGGTGTTAGGGCTCCAGGCGTAACTAACAGGACAAAGCTAGTCTCTTAAGGCTTTCACACTTGGGACTCTAGTTCAAAGAAAGAATGAAGACTTATGTATGGGGCTAGTCACCTAGGAATACTACATATGCTAGATCTACGTGAGACTGGCATAAGAGTTTTCATAGTGGTGGACTACAGCTTTCCACACGGTGCTTAAACAGCTAATATAGTCCGGCAAGTAGTCAAGAAAGAAAGATAGCACTGAGGGCTTGTTACTACAGACGGCAGGCCATGCCAAACGGCTTGGACTTTCCGGTCCAATGGGGGGCTTACTGTACAGACTAGGGCTTGTCTCTAGAGCTAGTACCAGAATTCGTAGGCCTTAGGGGTCCATAAGGCTTAAACTCTACAGCTTAAGACTCTTATTTCTCTCTGATAAGCTTTAAGAATCTTTCTCTCTGATTAGATCTTCCTCTCCGAAGCTCCAATAGACTACTATTATTATATAGGCCTTAACTCTAGGGCGGCATTCCATCACATAGGGGACTAATAGGTCCAGTAGTCCAACAGGCTAAAGACTTCAGCTAGTCCAGTCCAATGGGGCTTTAACTCTACAGCTGATGATCTTTACTCCAATGGAGACTCTCTCTTCTCTTAAGGCTTGTTTCTTCGCTGGACCAAGGCAGCAAGACCTATCAGACCTATCCATATGGTAAATTCACAAATGAAAAGGTGGCATCATATGGTGTGGTAATAGTCTAAGAGTGAAAATCCCTATCCAACTGGGTAAATTCAGTATGCAAAGGTGGCATCATATAAAGATTCTAAAGAGTGAAAAAGCCTATCCAGATGTCAATTCGGAAAGGAAAGGTGGCATGGTCACTGCAAATTACAGGTCAATTCAATACAGAAAGGGTGGCCTTTATATCCGGTCACAAGCATGAGCCTAGTCTATCAATATGGTAATTTCAGGAAAGAAAGTGACTCCTCCTCCCTCCATGGTCCTAGCCTAGGATTCCGGCAGTAAGATAAGGGTAATGGGTCTGATCCATAAAGAACACATTCTCTTTACAGCCCTAACAGCCCTAGCTACATCAAGTCTTACAAGCTTGAGGCTAGAACCACTTTACTTTTATACCAGACACCTGCCAGCCAGAAATACTTATACCGGGGCCCTATACCATTAGGGGGCTTTCGAGGGACTGTAGAAGACCTTAGAACCCACGGACGGATGTCGTTGGATCGTGGGATGGGAAGTTGAATCGGTTCATTATACCTTACCTTGGGCAGACAATACACCTGCTATACATACCTTTCTATGGAGGGAGGGAGCAGCCCTAGACCATGCTTGAATGGGAATGCTATCTTATCAGGAGCAGTTAGTGCCGGATCGGATGTTGGAGAGGAGAAGGGACAGTCTCGTAGATTAACACCTTACCTTGGTCATGCTACCCACCTGCCTGTGAAAGACCTTTCTCTTTACAGCTTCTAGCTACATGCTTACCAGGGAATCTAGAAGACCTGTACGCCGGATCGGATGAGATTTGGATAGGCCATCGGGGATGATATGATGGGAATAGGGATTAGGTTCATTATACCTTACCTTCAGACAAGCCACCTGCCAGAATCACTTTCTATTATTAGCCCTAGAATTTATGGTCTTCCAAGCTTGAGGCACTGATACAACACCTTGGATACCTGATACCTGCTAGATATACTCTTACTTTACCGGCCCTAGACCATGAGGTCTTAGAAAGAGAGGCACTGCTAGAATAGGACTTGAATCATTAAATCGGAATGAAGAGCCCTTACCTTAGATAATACGCCCGCCAGAAAGACATTCGATGTACAGCCCTCTAGCTACATGCTTACAGCCAACATGCTTACAACGGAACGGAATGCTAGAACACCTGGAGCAGTTCCAGATCGGATGGGATGGGATACTCGGATACTTTCTGATGAATAAATACACCTTGAAAACACCTTGGAAGGATCTTGCTTACTTATGATAATCAGACCTAGGGACGGGAAAACGTAAAGTCCACAGTTAACCTACCCGCTTCTTTATGCCTGCTTGAGCCTAGAGCTTTCAGTCCGCCCAGCCCAACTAATACACAGAGGGAATCAGCCATGAGCCAGGAACCAAACCAGTAGCCAGTCGCCTTCCAGAAGGTTTTATAGTCACGAGATTGCTTAGGTGCGTGGGCTGAACATTGCTACTGACTTTTGAAGCCTACACAATGAATGCAAGTGGGTTAGAAACAACCAGTATTGGCTCGTCAGAACGACCCTTTTTATGAACTACTGCCTTAACTTTATGGATTAAATGGGGTGGGGTCGGCACTTATAACTTTTTCTTTTTGCCAGAAGTTGGAATTCTTTATCACTGCCGCGGGGTTAAGGTGGGCGCCCAGGCCCAAGGTGAATAAATTCTTTAAGTAATCAAGTTGCCTACTGACAAATGTTACTTATATAATAGGGATATCCATTATTATGGAGATTATCGGGGAATAGAATCAATATCTAGATTTTTCTCTTTCTATCTTAGTATGGGAAATATGTATGGAATTAAATAATCACATCTATAACTTGGATCTCTATTTCTATCTATATATTTCTGATTATTCGGAAAAATAAATTGGCAGAATAAAAAACATAAATTTAGAAGGGGCTTTAGCCACTCATACTCTACCTCATATGAGTGTTTCTTAATTCTTTGCCAACCAAACTGAGTGCCTGCCCCCAACCTGGTCAGCCATAAATCAATCTCTAAATAAAACTATCTCTCTGATGGGGCCGGGTAGGACTGGTCGTTACCACGAAGCTAGTGTGGTGGGCTTATCCTGCTTGGGCTGGGACTTTTGACCCTGGGAATGCTGATCGTTGAACTGCTTATTCAAATGATCCTGGGAATAAGGAGGCTGGTTCCACTGGTGCTTCTTATTTGAATGATCCGAGAATCCTGGTCCTCCTGGTGTTGCTTCTGCTTGTCGTTCTGCTCCTTCAACTGATTGAAATGTTGGTTTAACTGGTTTTGCTGCTTGGGAATAATGCTCCTTCATATTATGCAAATGTTCTTGGAACTGCTTATGGGGCTGTTCCTGGTTATGCTGTTCTTTCAACTTATGATTGAAATATTGGTTAAACTTATGCCGTTGGAACTGGTCCTGGAAATGCCGGTTTCACTGGTGTTGACGGGAATGACCCTCCTGGTTATGCTGTTCCTTCAACAGCTTATGGAACTGCCCCAGGTTAAACTGGTGCATATGGGGCTTTTGGTCGTAATGCCCCTTCAACTAATTCAAATAATTCCATTTCAACTGAGGCTGCTGGGAATAATAATGATCCTGGGAATCCTTCTGCTGATGTTGGTTCTACTACTGATGATGCTAGCTCTAATGCTTCTGCTAGTCCTTTTACTAGTCGTGCTGCATAATAAGCAGAAAATAATAATAATAATGTTGGTTCAATTGGTTCAACTGGTGCTGATCGTCTTATTATGAAATAAAATCTCATGATCGTGTCCAACTTCTGCTGGGGATGCTCTTTATACTGCTGGGTATTATGTTGGTTACACTGATATATTATGGGACTCCTTTTGCTGTTAGGAATTATTATGATGCTAAAACTGCTTATTCAAATAATTCCATTTCTGCATAGGTTGGGACTACTTCCGATTCGATTGCTTGGAATGCTTATTCTTCTACTTCTAAAGGAACTGAAGTACTACGCTCCTTATTCAATTTATTTTTGTTTAACTGGTGCCTCTTCAACTGATGCTGGTTTTGATGCTTGGCTTGCTTTTGGTTCTCTTATTAAAATATCCTGGAACTGACTCAGGTAATGCTAGTTTTGATGCTGCTTGCGCTGCTTTGCCAGGTTCTGCCAATGGTTCCAACAACTAGTGCTGGAAATGATCCTGGGAATAATAATAATACCGGTTTGACTGATGCTTCTGGGGCTCCAGATTCTATTGATGTTGGTTTTGTTGGTGCTGATGAAAATGATACTCGAAATGATCCTGGGATTGCTGCTTCTTCCGCTGATGGAAATAATTATATTTCAACTTATGCCGCTGCTAGTGCTGTTGGTTCTAATTATGTTGCTGGTGAGACTGGGATTCCTTTTGCTCCTGGTTATGCTTATTCTGCTTTGACCGGTTCTACTGGTGATCCGGGAACTGCTAGAAATGCTTATACGGCTGGCTCCTTCAACTTATGTAGATCTCTAGGGAATTCTCCTTACTCTCGTCACGTAGATATGCAGATCTCCTTATAGGGTAAGGATCAACAAGGATCAACTAGGGAATGGGGAGGGGATCACATGGTTCATGGTTGAGCAACTCATGGCAAGTAGAGAGAGTTTTTGCTCATTGCTTCTAACCAAGGACGGGACTATCACACATATGGGACTATAGTGCAAGGCTGGCCATTTACCAGGTGAGATTCTATGTGCTCTTTTATTATGGATACCACTAGACTAACAACCTCATTAAGAAGACTAGGAGACTCAACTAGGGCATTTAGCGGCTTGAATATATGATATCTCCGAACTGAGCATCCACACCTCATTAAGACAATAATCTGAGAATTGAGCATTCATATATTTCATAGCGTGGTACTAATATAGTATGGGTCCACTCACACTACACAACCATAGAGATATGGATATACCTGCCCGGACTCTGCAAGATGGGGCAGCTAATGGAATGGAAAAAAGAAAAAGAATGAAAGGCAAAGACATAGGGTAGGGAGCATCCTACCTTGTGTTACGAGTTTTTTACCACTTCGTTGAAGCACCCGTAGTTTCATGGATCAAGTGGTAAATCCAAATATGGAATATGTAATTGAAAGTAACAGGGGGAAAAGCAGCAGAGGCAAAGGCTGTTGTAGAGCCTTCTTCGTCAATAGATATCTAGTTTCCAGCGCAGATTAAGTTGATTGGGTCTAACCCACAGAGCATGCATAGACAAAGCTAAGTAGAACGGGTACAGAGATGACAACGGCAAAAGTAACGGCAGGCAGTAGGGCGGAGCTAACAAGAGCAAAGGTGGGGCACAACCTCCACCCGCGGCTCGATCGTGAGAGTCATATGCATTGCGTGCCAACAGGAAAGTCGGTGTTTCCTGCCTTAAGTGCCTTAGTTCTAACTTGATACTTTCGGATGAAGGCGGAGGAACATAGTTGGAGGTTAGGCGGGCCAACGGACGGAGGAGCCCTGTTAGGTGGATTGATAGAATTGACAGTGGTCGCCCATAGCCAGTCCTCATTGCTAATAGGTTGCCATTCCCCATAGCAGACAGACCTCTATACCATTGACCCTCACTACATCGAACTCAACAAAACCCTAGACCCTCAAACACCTCTTTCTCGAACTCGACCCCCTACCCTTGACCTCCATCTCCACCTAAAATCTAAATCCCCTAATGCTACGGAACCTTGGTAATGTTATTACCTGGGATAGATGGAAAAAATAATGACGATGCGTCGTTACATATGTTAATGCAACAGAGGTAAATACGCCAGTCATGCATAGCTGCTGATCATAGCCGATAGTTGATCATAGTCAGCTGTCATAGCTATACACACAATTGCTATTCATAGCTAGGCTGGGCCTACTTGGCTTGGATACTTTAGCCCCCGGGCTGGGATGGAAACAGTCATTGTCAGGAGGTCATTGATATCCGGTCCATTCACAGAGGGCCATAGCCATAAGGAGGGTAATTATTGCCGATAGTATCACGTAGCCCAGTAAATAGTCATAGCTGATAGCCAATCATAGGATAAGTCATTGCTTAAAGGAGAAGGTCCCTAATATTTACCCGGGACGGAAGAGGTGGCTTACCTCAATGGAACACGCGTTTATACAGTGCTTACCCTTAATAAATCGGAGTTCCTCCTGATTGTGAAAGGCTCTTGGCAGTATTTATAAACGAACCTTTCAATGGGAGACCAGCCCTATTTATATTGAACAAGCGTGTTAACCCTCTCTCCTAGCGACTACCTTGGAGTGGCTCGTACTCCACCTCTAACCTTCGTACTACTTGGGTGAACTTATATTATCGCGTATGGGGTAACATAATCTATTGCATATTGTGTCTCGATGGGATAACATAAGAAATCTCGTTCCGTGGCAATCTACTATATCGTTTTGTGTCTCGCTCGATGGGGGCTGGGTGTAACAAGAACTGTTAGCTAAAGTTTCACTGCTCGCTGTTGGGCCTATTGTTTGTGCCGTCCTGTCGTCCTGTCCCGTCGATCTCAAAGCCGGCCGCCGTGTTGGTAACTGCGCTTTTCAGACGAACTGCGGACTTTAAGTAGGTTAACGTCCCGAGATCTTTTTGTTGGGATGGCTCTTGTAGGTATAAAGGTGTAGGAGGTATAATCGATCAGGTCAGGTCAAGTTAGGCCGAGAGCCAGAAAGTTAGACCGATTCACTTAAGCACAAAATAAATTGGCTTCCCATGATCCCGGGGGCGGGCTGAACACTGAGCTGAGGCAGACCAGTCATATGGCGCTGAGCATCCAACAAAGAAAATAAAAAGCCTTGGGGGCATATAAGCTCTATCCTCTTCTTATCGCCAAGGCTTAGAGCAGCATCCACATAGGAGGGAGTAATACACTCATCCCCATATAGATTTGATTAGTCCCATTTATTTACCAATATAGAGGGAGATCTACTGAAATCTAATTTTAGTCAATAATAAACGACACTTTATCCGAGGGTGTGGTGGGACCACGAACATGGGCCATTGGGAACTACTACTGCGATAGTTAAGGTAGATTGCAACAGTTAATATACTTAATTGCTGTCAAAAACACGGGGTTTCCGCCAATTGAGTCAATTCCGGGTCCATCTATCTAGAGAAAATGGAAAGCGGTAAAAAACACGACTTTAGGGCTCACCTGACAGTAGGAGGGTAAGGGGGTTTCTTAAAAAACAATAGATATAAACCCTTCGTCCCAATTGAGGCTAAGTTCTCTATTTATTTAGAAGCTACTAACCCTATTATACTGTGAGATAGAAGGTACGGCTATATACGACGATATCGCCATGGATACGTCCTTGCCAAATAAAGTCAGATTGTAAGAACATTTGGAAGGATAGTTCTCCATTAGGAGGATGAAGCAATACCGCTGATGAAGTTAGACCGATAGGTGGTGATGAGGTGGTTCGACCGAAACCGCTGCGCATAGGGGCAGCACCTAGTCATAGGGGCATCACCATGAGGTTCAACCGACCAATAGGGTAGGATATTGGGATGATTTTATCACTACCTACCGATATAAGTGTTACTACCCTAACATGTTCGTCGTTCTTATGTGATTATAATGTTCTTATTTCGAAGAGTTAATAGAAGTCTTCTTCTAGTAGTGTAATAATAGATAGTGAAATAGGATCTAGGTTCCCCAAATCCATAGGGTTTGTTCATTTGGTATAGTACACTCCATGTATTATAGTGTCCTAGTTATATGATACCTGCATATATACACGTGTAACTTGCCCATTTGAGGTGGATTCTCCCTTAGCCAAGAGGAAGGATACAAAACCTATAGCTTCTTCGCTCTCTTAGAAGTAAGGCTTCTTTCTTATTCTATTTTTTGAAGGGAGACACTGGGAGTGGGCCACTTTTATTTCACTCTGGCGGGCATGGGAGAACTAAGACCCAGGGACTAAGACTAGGAGAGCTAGTCCATACCACCGTAGGCAAGTGGGACTTAAGCTAGAGTATCCATAGTATAGGAGTAGGATTTACTGGGCTTTTTCACTCTCATAGGGCTTACTGTAAGGAAAAACACACCTGTTGTTTTGTCTTCCTCTCCCAACCAGACGAACAATACCGTATAACAAAATATATCTATATGATTCTAACGTAAATATGGCGAGTATAGCCCCAATAAAAATGAACTACGAGCGGCATCTGAGGGCTATAGCTTTCAGAGTGGGCCCTATGAACTGGATACTTTTAAGGTCTTCCCTCTTTAGTCGTCCCACAGGACAAGTTAAACATAGATATTGTATCTCAATAGAAATCCACTGGTTTTTGTAAATAGACAAGTTAAACGTTTCCATGCGAGCTCGTATATCGTTGTTGTCTGGTCCCGCCCCAACAAAATAACATATTGAGAATACAATTCTTATTATTGGCCAGCTGTTGTCGTAAGGGAGCCTGCCCTAAATAAATAGAAAGGAAACTATTGGCTTACCGGCTAACAATGACCTCCTGGGCACTTACTTCTAGGCGGATTTATTGGAATGTTCTATTGAAGATTTTGGGACTAGGGGAACTGACCTCTCCGCTATGGAAGTGGGAAAGGTTGCATGGGTATCCTAGATCCACCTAAACATGACAAGTGAATGGAATTATTTGAAATTATTGATGTCAACCACCTTTGGATCTATATCTGCTACTTTCTTGACTCCAGGCGGTTCTACCTAGTTTCTTAAAGTTCGACTGCTTTTTTTACCGCCAAAGTCATGGATAGTGCATCTAAAACTATTATATCCATAGGATTGGGTTTAGTGATAGGTCGTAGTTTCCCCGGTTTGTTAGCTTTCGGGATGCATGAAATTGCTTTAAAAGTAAGAGCATTTCGTACGCAGAGCTATAATATCTGCCCGAGTAGGCAACTATAGATAAATAGTGCTTTTTAAACCCCAAAAATCTTGATACTTCCTCCCGGTATGAACGAAGATGCGGGAAATTGTATGCTTATTATCGCACGTAGTGAAACCCTATTTATTGGTTGAATTAAAAAACATCCACAGTTGCTGAAGCTCTAGTTCCAAGGTACAATAATATAAAGAAGGAAGGTGCATCAGATACTTTCCCAGCAGCATGCAACCCTAGATAGACAAAGATACCAAGTAAGGGACTTCCTTGAGAGTCAATATTTCGTGTTAGGTCAATAGATATATGCTTAATAAAAATTCTTTGGTAGATTGTGCCATTGCGTTAAAGAAAGAGTTCGACTGATCCCAAGCTGTTCCGTTCTTTAGAGTATTTTCCTAACTGGCACTATTAAAGTCTTAGATCTCGGAAGTTGATCTTTCACCAGCGATTTGCACGTCAACGGATCAAAGAAGGGCAGTATGAAATGCTCATTCTCAACTGACTCCCGAATTCTATCTCTATAAAGGATAAATAACATTATATATGGATGCCCGGGCGTTTACATTCAATATTCCACAGATGTAGTCTATTGACTTCGTACCTTGTTGCCCATCAGCAGATCAAGGTTAATTTATTTCATAGCAAACCTGCAAGATCAGGCAGGAACTCAACCAACTAGTATATTATATAATATATATATATGTACTGCCTGAAAGAAGGAAAGCGAGGTCAAGAACATCCCGAAAGAGGCGAATGCCGAGGAATGGAAGCAAGAGCATTGGAAATTATAGCGTGTAAAAAAACCAACCTACTTCCTTCTAGTCTCACGGAAAGCTCCTTCTGTACGTGTACGGAAAAGCTGCTTTCTAGTGCGATTAATGTAGCAAGGAATTGTGTCTTTCATGTTCCAGCTGTCACTATAAGTAAGGCTAGCCAACCGAAAAAAGGCAAGAGCTAGGCCGAGCCGAACAATCATCACAATGAAATTAGCCGGTATTACTACTTTTTTATTCAAATTCCATAAGAATGGGTGAGAGCACAAAAGTGGTAGGAATGAATGCCATGATTTGAGTCAAAAGTCTGATGGTTATATTTTAGGACTTTTATTCCTATATTCGTAGTATAATTACTCGACCCACGAGCAAATCAATGTGGCATTAACCGAACCGCACCTTCCATACTTACCTTTATCACCCTAGCCCTCTCTGTCCGCTCACTTTGGTGGGGCATTTTCCTCACATGCTGAAGCAAGAAAGCCCTGTAGTTTATTACAACATTTATATAAAAAAAATATATATATATATATATACTCTGTGGGTGGGGTTCAACAAAACGAAAAGCGGAAGCGTATGAAGTTGTTATCCGTAGTCCAACTTGTTGCAATGGAACTAATAACTCTTTAGCTTAGTAGCGTAAGCTAACTCTTAGTAGTGCCATTTTGAAAAAGACATAACTCTTCTGTAGTTAAACTTGTTGTTCCCTTAGCTGAACTAAGCAGTGCCTTTTCAATGAGACTTATAATATTTCTATTTTAACAATATTGAAACTCCTATTAGTTAGTAGCTATAGTCAGTAGAGTAAGTACTTGAACTTGAGACGCTTGTTGCTTGCCGTCTTAGCTGTAGGTTCCATGGACACGAGTATATTAGCCGTAGTAAGTTCAATGCAATAAGGGTCCTTCTTAAGCCGTAGTAAGGTACCCTTTCTTTATGCATATCTAGCCTATTTGATTTCCGCCGTTTCCACGTACCTAATGGATGGTCTTTGGAGCCATGTGGGTGACTTAACGAGCATAGAGAGGCTGGATTTAAAGCATACACGTGTTGTTCTTTTCACAATCCATTGTTCTTTTCACAATCCATAAGAATAAGAAAATGAACAGGAAAGGCAGTAGTCTCTTAAGGTAAGGCTTGTTTCCATGGAACGGCAATGCAAGGAACCATGTTTTTGTAAGGAACCCTATTCTTTTCCCGTAGTTCGTGCAAGTGGTGCATAGGCGCTAGGCCCCCGGAATATGAATAGGTTCTCCTTAGCACATATAGTTTTTAACAATTCCATAGAAACAACATTGGTCCTGTCCCTTTTTTAATGTTGAATAGAGTCATGGAACAAATCGAGTTTTATCTGAAGTGGAGCACCACTCAAGCTTCTCACAAGAGCTACTGACTCTTATGAGCCAGGGACAACAACTACTTCCCATGAATAGCATGCCCTTACCATCCCAATAGGAGAGAAGGACCCATCAATTGAATGAGATTGAAAATATTTACCAAGGCAGAAAGCTGCCCGCTCAACCTCCGATTGATTCAATCTATCCAATTAATCATAGATAAACTTCCTAAAATGGCAATTCATATCTCGGACTATGCCACTCAACATGTCCAAAGCTACGTTGAATGCTAAATATAAACGTAAGTAAAAAGATTGTATATCAATGTGTGATATGCTTGGTATAAATTATATGCTTGGTATAAATTATATGCTTGGTGTTATGTGGGTGTGGAAGATGTGGATGTTTAAGAAGTAGGTGGACTGTTGGACTTGCATGTGTTATTTGATTTCCTTGGCAGGTGCTTTACGTAGACTAGGCAGACTTAGTAGATTCCTTCCTTATGCGTACTGCGCCTTGGTTGACGTGTACTGGGTCGGCGGGCTGAATGCAGGAATGGGTCATGTGGGAATGAATATTAATTTGCTATGTGAATCGGGATCAACTAGGGCCTCGTGCTATTGTACCGTCTTAATAAATGCTATTGAGTGTATATCAACGTATACAATATCTATACCGTGTGGTGTGTGCGGAGCTCTACGTTGTAGCTCACTGAATACTCATATGGATTGTACTTCATCGCTCTTGCATATCGTCGATAGTACCTGCATAGCTTAAAGCTTATCATGTAACCAACATCGTACCTCATTGTGGAAACCTCAATGTGTAACCAACCTCTCATCGATCGTGTACCTCTACATGTAGCTTAGTAGGAGTAGCTCTATGGAGTAGCCTGCGGTATCAAAGCGGAGTAGCCAAGCGGATGAGGCCTAGAGTATAAAGCCTGAGTATCCAAGCTCACCCAGCTCTGACATCGCCTGTATTAAGTGCATTGAAAGCATCAACTATTGGCTAGCGGCTGCGATTTAAGGGCTCCCGTGTATTGGCTAGTGGTAATTGGGACCTACCTTATAGGTATTTTATATTGGCTGGCAGTGACCGGAATAAGGGGCGAGGTTACGAGCCACTCGACCAAATGATAGAGAGTCTTGAAGGTGGACATGCATCAGTGGGTATGGGCTCTCGTGTATAGGCAACCTGGCTACTTATTTGAAGCCTTCACTTTCTCTTGCTAGCTGTCTACTTACCTTAACCATTCTCTTGCTGTCTTTTCGACCACCGGCCCTGCTGAATAATGGTGTTTCCCCGCAGGTATTATTTGCGGGAGATTGGGTCCACCGGCTCCCCCAATCCTGAAGCAAGAAGGATTCTAAATCTATCCTTTTTAGTACTGGTGGTTAGGTACGAGGCCATGTCCCTTCTGCTCCAATCACTTTAGAATTACTTATCAATGGAAAAGTTAGGCTTCTTACTTGATACTTATGCCTCCTGACTGGAATAAAAATGGAATTAGATATAGTATGGACCTGGAAGACAACCGGTAGATTGAGTCTGGACTCAAACTGGACTCAAACTAGAGGTGTGATTCTTTACTTTATATATATAATAAGTAATAATGCTCGATCATCGAGGTGGTTTATGTGGTGGTTCGCAATCGAGATAACGGTCCAATAATGAGTGTCGATATGAAGATGTGACTCACTCAATTTCCATAATTATATACGTAATTATGCTCGTTTTATGCTTGTTGATTTGAGTGTTTTTTTTCTATTATATACGTAATTATACTTGTTTCTGTTAGTGTTGTTATTGGTGTTTTTAAGGTGCTACGCTCTTTCCCGACAAAGGAGGGGAAGGCCACTTTGACATATTTCAATTACCGGTTACTCTAATACGACTGGTGGTACAACAGCTCCATAAGTAGCATAAAGAGTAATGTAATATGTCTCCAAGGTGGAATGTTCCAACCAACAAGAGAAAGACCTCCAAAACATGGAACGCTTCTCCCTAAGTGTACAACAAACCCTCAAAATATGGAATGCCATCCCAAAATAGCATGGGAAATGATGCAAAGAACCCTCCTCAATAGAATGCTACCTCATCAAAGCATAGAAAGATGTGTCGTTAGGGTCTCCAAGTCAAAACATCCCATCATAGAAGCATAGATAAGGGTCAAGGTGACCTCTTCATTCTACTCAAATTTATCTATCAGCAACACGGGGCTAGGGATAAGCGTTGTTTTTATAAGCCTTGCCACAAAGATTATAAAGACTATTCAGTGGGTGGGCTTCTTATGACACCATGAAAAAAACACCTATATGGATTAAACTATTACGTATATGAGACTACGTAGGCTGTTATCTCTGGATGGTTCCAATCGAGACAAAGGGAACAGCAGCATTCGATTTGAAATCGCGGGATGTTATGCACCTGCTATTAGTAAGTAATTTAAGATGGCATGCTTTAGTGTAGCCACACCAAATTATTCTATGATATGCTACGAAAAACATCGTTACTTCTCTCACATTATTATTATGTTGCTGATATGTTGCGAGTAAAAGGTGAACTACCTTTCATTCATAATTTAAGGAGTAGAGGACCGGGCTAAAAAATCTATTTTATATGTAGGTGAGTCATAGTTGTGGTCAGCCAGATAGTTCCTAAGACTGGATTATTATACGAGACTCCAATAAATAGAATGCTTATAGGGAGAGTGGCCGAATGGTCGAAAGCGGCAGACCATAAATCTGTTAGATGTATTCTTCGGAGGTTCGAATCTTGCCTCTCCTGGGTGTATAGCTCAGTTGATAGAGCATTGGGCTTTTTACCTAATGGTTACTTAAGGGAAGAAAATATTGAATTTCCGGGGGCAAATATGGGGACAAAAAGAAAGAATCCTAAGATCTGGACAACCCAACAACACTAGGCGAGCAAGAATAAAACTTGGAACAATAGACAAATAGATCCTCCCTACCGAAACACTAAACTACGACGCAACAATGGCCACAATTGTTAATCTCAAATGGTAATTCAACATATGTTGCAACAAAGCTAAATAAGATTCCATAAAATCATGAAATAATGCAGTATGTCACAATGGATATATAAGAAATTATCCGCAATGTAATGTTGCATCTTTTAGGTAACGGTAAAGAAGAAGACACTGGAGATGCAAACAGTAAAGGTAGATACATTTTGATATAATATTAGCCCATTGGATATCATGAACCCCCTAGCCAAGCTCCATTTCAGTGCATTGCAATCGATGGATACCTACATTATGTCATCAGAAGAACTAAGAAAAGCCCCCCCTTAAATATATACCCGACGGTCCTCGAACATATAAATAAACAACCAACTACATAAATGCTAAGGGAACTACCAACTTAGAGATGCTTTGGAGAAAAGAGACCACGTACGACATGAAAATGTAATGCTTTCAATGTAGATAAATGTAGATAAAAGATATCTGCACAAAATTATCCCACACGTGGCCAACTATTTAAGTAGCGGACCCTAAAGTTTTAGAGTAATAAAGCCCACTTCGTAGAGTTAAGCGAGCGTAAGGATGACGAATTATTGTAGTACTGACCTCGCTGCAGTGTGCACTAATATGTATGTATATATTCTCTTTTTATAATGAGTGAAGAATGAATGTAGTACAGACTTTCTTGCAGCGGCCATAAATATGTACGGGTGCAAATAATAGACTAAAGCAAGTTCGGGGAGGTTGGGATGGCAGAATTTAGATACTTCAGCAGCGCCACTTGCGAGATATTATAGGAGAGGAGAAGCTCATTATTCTTCAAAGCGATCAGTAAAGTAAAAAGTATTTATGGTCCCACCCCTGTGAAAGAAGACTAATTATTGACACAAGAAGTGGAAGCCGAATTAAGCAAAACCAAGACAACCATGGGAGTTTCCTTTTTGACTCTTCAAAGTTTTCCAGATACTTAAATAAGGAAATGGCTAGTGGAGTTCGTTAATGATAATGAGGAACAACTGGGTGTCACTCGCCAACTACGTTCTGAATTAAGTAAAAACAATTACTTTTCCAGTTCCCTCTTGTCTGGTGTTGGTACGGCTCCTGCTCTAGTTCCATCGGGTTATGGTCCAGTTCTTTCCTTTTCCGGCTGTCTGGGGATGGCTTTTTTTCTGGTCCGGGTCCTGGTGGTCCTGGTCCAGGTCCTGTTCCTTCTGGTGCTGGTACAGCTCCTTTCCTTTTTGGGGTCTCCGGTTTTGGCTCGGGCTCAGGTTATGGCTCTGCCTTTGGAGGGTTCAGAAACTCCTGCACTGCCCCCATGAGGGGACGTATCGGCCTGTATACTTAGCAGAGTCTTAGATAAAATCTCATCTTAGGGGCGGAGCCGCTCGACCATAAGGGAGAGGGGTCCAAGGTTCTATATAAATTATGCGCTACGAGCTGATGCTACGAGCAATGAGGGGCTTCAATGAGGGGCTACGAATGAATATGTGCCACTATGTGAGCCATAATGTAACACCCATATTACAAGCTTACAGCTTTTGAGAGAGAAAAGTATTCCATGTTACCGTCATACAAAAGAGAACAGGTTTCTTATCTGCTTTCTTAGACTGCTGGCCAGTCTCAGTGAACAGAGGTTTTGGATGCGAAGGTGAACCAATAGAGGAGGGATATTACCTGGCTGGCCGGGATCACTCGACAGAGGTTATTTTGGATGCAAAGGTGGTGATTGAGAAAGGAGCGACGTTTACGACATGTTCATTTACAATTCTACAAGTGGGGGTGAGTGAGTTAGGTGCATCGATTCTATTCGCCCAGGACATGTTGACGAGAGAGGATCCGCGTTACACCTAATGACGACGAGAGAGCGAAACCTGGAATGGCCAGTTTCACGCATTCTCCTTTAACGCATTCAGGTACGCCGCTTGCCGAAATAATTGTTGGTGATCGTTGATCGCTAGCGCTTGACGGAATAAGTATGGTTTTTGTGGATCGCTAGCGCTTGACGGAGAAAGGCATCGCATGAGGTTCAAATTCTTCTCGCTGGCCTCCTTTCACCTGTAAACTTCAAACTTCAACTTAAACCTTTCAACCTTGTAAACTTAAACCCTTACACCATCTGTCACCTGTAAATGAACGGTACAAAACATGGTTCATACGGACTTGTTCAGCTTGCAAAGAAACACATGCTGAGATAGATGGGGCGGGTTATATACGTATGGAATAACAGCTTTATTAGAGACGACGTGGAGAGCTTAAAAAAGAAACAGAGCGGGTTCAAGTGTGGACAGATAAAACAGAGGAGCGTTCAGGTCGTGTGGAGAAAATAAGAAACAGAGCAGGTAAAGTACAGGAGTCGGCCCAGAGCAACAGAGATACACTACACGATATAGACCGGGATCCAGGCTGAGTACCCAAGCTGAGCCCGGTATTAAAGCCCGGGAGCCCAGGAGCCCAGTCAAGGGGCCAAGCCGAGTAGCCGAGTATCCGGATCAAGTATCCCAACCGTGCAGTCCAGCCCAGTAGAAGCTATTGTTCCGTATCGATAAGTGAGTTTCGAGGTTCGAGGTTCTAGGGCTATGGTTCTTTATGTCAAGGTCTAGGGTCGAAGGTCAAGGGCTTATGTTTTCAAGTGAATCAATCAATCACTATCACAAGCATAATCCACCTCCCTTCCAATACTGGCATTACCGGTGACTAGCAAAAAGTGTCTGCTGGCGCATGATCCTCGACAGGTGCATCGTAAGTAAGATCGTGCATTAATCCCTTCAATCCATGTCGCTGTAAGGGTCAGCGGATGTAGGAACGCCATCGTGTTCCGTATCGGTAAGTTATGGGGGCAAGGTGTTCCCGAACATAACTCCCTTCCTTCTTTGTCAGGTGCGGCTGGTATCTCTCAGGTTAGTCATCCTGGGATGTGTCCAGGAGAGGGGGGGTTACGGGGGACCCCCGAGCAGTGCTGTTGCGTACGGAATGCGGTAATGGGGGAATTGTAACCTGCCTGCATGCTGGGGGATCAATACTTGGATCTTCTACCGGCCATTGAGTAGAACCATAATAAAGTACATACAATCATAATCGTGTAACCTCATTGGTAACCCGACCTCCTCATCGGTAAAACCTCAATGTGTAACCTTAATTGGGTAACCAAATTGTGCCCTCATTCCATTCTGTGTTTCCAGTTTATTCTCTGTGGATGAGGAACAATAGTTCCGTCTCGGTAAGTCATGGGGGTATTCCCTTCTTCACTACATCACTTCACTACATACACTGAAATCCCTAATTCTCTTTCCTTTACAACTACTTCTCTTCACTACTTCTCTCGGCATGGTAAAATACGAGTACTCCCGGCAATCAAAATTGTATCTAAGCAAATACCCGAGTCTATGAAGGCTATGTACTGATATCTCCCCGTGGAGAACCTCCCTCTTGGGATCTCCTACCAGCATATCTTCTTGTATCGCCAGCCAGCATTGAAATACCTACTTTTTGGAACGATGGATTGATTAGATTTTCATTATATAAAGCAGATTGGTTCTTTTCACCTGACCTGATTGAACGAATTTACCTTTATTGGTAGTTCAGCTGGAACCTAATGACCATGAAGCCCGGCTTTGATCACCGAGGATTGGATTAGAATCTCGTGTTGGAGCTTACGGAGCCTACACAATTAATATGGAAAGCCCCAAATACCCATTTGTTGAAAAGGAAGAAACAGCAGACCACAGCAAAGGCATCGGAAAGACACGGGTTCATCAGTTTAGTTGGCACAGAGCGGATCACTATCGTTTGTGCAATAAACTTAGCCAGCAACCCTAAGACCTGCAAGCCGCCGTGAACCAGTAAATTCACAACGATCCGTGCGTGGTGGTGAGCTTACTTCTTCTACTTATTATCCCTCTCCCTTATGGTCGAGCGGCTCCGCCCCTACTTATAATCCCCGCTCCCTACTACTTCTAATATTGCCCGTTTCTTCTACTTATCGCTACTAACCGCATCACGCCTCAGGAACAAGCTACGGTAAAAGATTAGGGAAACTTATGAAACAGAGGACCAGGTACCAAATAAGGATACCAAATAAAGGAACAAGGCTGAGACGGAATACAGTAATTGATTCAGGTTGGTTAGGAGCATCGAGCTTGCCGTGAGTGGATTTAAAGATATTCGTCTCCATTTCCATTTCCAGAACTTGATACATCTCCATTTCCAGGACGTGATATGGGATAGTCATTGTCATAGTTATAGTCCTCTTTACAACATGGATATGGATAGTTTTTATTTTAATGCTTATCATCCATCTACATATCATTTTGATTCTCCTTGTAATGCTGATTCTTCTACATATGCTTTTACATCTACTACTATTACTATTACTATTATTCTGGTATTAATAGATATATATTATCTGGAAGCCCCAAGAGAAAGAAGACCTTCCGTTCGAGGGTGCATCGTGGATAAGTAAAAGCGTTATTACATATGTATATATAGCAGCGGATACGGCTCCCCTTTTTCATAAACCTGGGTATGCGTTTCATGCGTAGGCCTCAGTCATGGGCGCATCAAATCATAAGTCATGCTATGCCTGCCTACCGTATTATAAGTCATGCTATGCCTGCCTACCATATTATAAGTCATGCTAGGGCATATGTATCATCAGTCAGCGGGCTGCTTCTTGGCCACGCCACCCTTTCACTTCCCAATTGCCCATTTCCTTCCTCTTTAACCTGGCTCTCTCTCACCTTCCCCCTCTTTTCTCTTATCTAGATGGTTCCACAACCTATCTGTTACAATTGTAAGTTTTTGGGCTGGAAAGCATCCTCGCTAGCTGGCTGCTGGGCTGGTAAACATCTACTCATACTTATATTTATGGCTGCCCTAGCGCTTGCTTCGCACCTGGGCTGCTACCTCGTCTACTACTTATATTTATGGTTTGTTTTATGGGCTTTATTTATGGGCTCAGAATCCCTATCGCTGCTTTTTCCTTGGCTCTCACCCCTTTCTTTCTTTTCTTCCCCTTCCTTCTTTTTAGGACCTGAAACGGATGGTGGTTATATCCTATTCTCTTCCAACGCTCGCTCTCCTACTTAATACTTCCGGGCTTGGCATCATGACACGCCTCTCTACTCTATCAGCTCACCTAGCTCTCTAGCTCCACTTCGCTGATTATTGTTCCCTGTTTTCGTTCGATAGCACCGAAGGCTGCGCGAGATGACGAGATTCTATCATCGGGGCACAAAAATGAATTGTATTCTTTTGTAAGAATGCCATTTCAGGGAGTTTCTCTATGATAGGTTGCATTGAATCTTTCACTTTGAGGTTCTTTGCCTTTATCCTTGCTGGTTAGCTATCGTTTGCTTGCTGACTATACGTTTGGATAGACCCCACAGGAATGACACACCCATAAATAAACACCCATTATTCAGTGAACCACCAGAACGAGATTGATTGAGGGCCAACATCTGAAATGCGTGGACCAACGGAAGACAGAGAACATCTTTCGCGAGAGGGGTGGTCCACATCACATGATGGATATACAGTCAATTAAGACCCGTTCAGTTAAGTTCATGCCATATATGTTCAAAGGAAAAACCGTTCAGTTCAGACCCAATAAAAGAAATGTACTTACCACCAGAGGAGATATGGACCGCTTCGCATAATCTCATAATATATAATGTGAGTGACCCACCTATAGCCTTATTCAAGTGGATCCGCTTATAGCATCTTTAGCAACACTGTCGGGGGAAGGCAATAAGTTTGGGTATACCATATTTTAAAAAAGCTCCTCCATCGGGTCGTGTCAAGGCTGTGGGGAAGGGGCCCGACATCAAACTGTAGGCGTGGTGGGAAATTAGCCACCTACAAGGGAAGGGTAATCATAGTTCCTAATAGCCTATTGCCCGGCAGGTTAAATTGTCCGCCTAGCAAAGCGTCCGTCCTAACTTGACCTCCTCTAAATGACTCTACTTTCTTACTTTTGCGGTGGGAAGGTGGTGGGAAAGCAACCTTCATCAATTGAGTAGGAAACCAACCACCTCGGGAACAATACTATAACTAGAAGGGAGCGGGAACAGCGCTATATTATAAGGGAGAAGGTAAGGTTAAAGGTTAATTGATCTAGGATTTCATTGAGTCAGTAATTCACGACACGGGAGGATAAGTTTTATATATGTTATTTCTTGAAAAGCCAGAGCGTAAGTAACAGAGCGTATGAGATCGTATGATGGATGAATCACAGGGCAACGAGTCAAGAGTGGACTAGAAATGGTGATAAAATGCGCTACAAGATAAATTTAGACGGTTTCAAATATTCACTTAAGTTCCCTCGCTAAATATTCACTTTAGCTTCTTCATACCCATAGTTGATCTTGATGATGTATAATCAATTTTCATGTATGTGAGCATCCTTCTCTTCTGATGAAAGCCAGCGTCCCTTCTTTCTATTGTCCTATTGCCTCGAAGAGCTGGGCCATCAATCAGATGAGGCAGGCTCAGGCAGGTAGGCTCAGGTGGAGACAGAAAGAACATATATTTTATTTATTGAACACATATTTTGAGTGAGTCACAAGGCCACGAGTCAAGGTAGGATGGAAGTGGCGATAGCACGCGCTAGAAGAGCCATTGAGACATTTTTTACTTTCACTTAAGTCTTCTTTGCTTAAGCTTCCTTCACTTCATTTTAAGGTAATGCAATTATAAATAAAAAAGAGTAACTTCAGTTCGTAGGGTTGTAGGTTATAGGTGTATTTCCATATTGTCGGAGTTCAAGGTCAAGGGTAGAGGTTATAGGGT
>Ga0233342_1000090_pt1 | contig 27924 bp, 18 predicted proteins | sample GEONDECOMP273_FD_180706 | JGI IMG/M metagenome (GOLD analysis project Ga0233342, IMG submission 180706) | Leaf litter microbial communities from Shasta-Trinity National Forest, California, United States - GEON-DECOMP-273 | ecosystem: Environmental > Terrestrial > Plant litter > Unclassified...
GGAATTTACCACCGAGAATTTCCCTTTTCAATTACATATATAAGGAGCTCAACAGCAAAGGCTCTATAGTTTCTACTTTCTTTTTAGTAATAGTGTATAAGAAAGCAACTCACCTTTCCTCTCCACCAAAACATCCTTTCCTCCCAATCTCCATGACAACCTATATCGACGAATCTGAATCTTCTTCCTCCCTAAGGTTTCTGGTGCGTACAGTAGACATGTGATCGCATCTGTTTGACCTGTCAAGTTAGGATCTGCCTCCTGATTGTCCTTCTTGCTATGCCTCCCTGCTGGGACTTTTACTGCTAACGGTGCTGCTTAAACCGCCTTTGCCTGTGCCGGTGGTAATTCCACTGCAACTACTACTATTACTGGGTCTTAATTAAACCGTATAAACTCCAGCTCGATCTGCTCCTGGTAGCGGCTTTGCTCCTGTCTTTACTACAGCTGGAACATTATAAGACGGAACATATAATCGCTTAGTTGCTAGTCCTGGCTCTGATGCCCTTGCCTCTATGGCTTCTGCCTCTCTTATTGGGATATATAACCTGTCAAAATAAAGCAGAGGAGCTCTGTAATAGGTACATCAAATAGGTCACTCTACCTTTTCCTCTTCCATCCACTGGTGCTGGGTCTTTTTATCAATAAACTGAATCAATAGCTTCAACCGCTAGTAATAAAGCTACTGGATATGGATATGAACCTTGACCATCTCTAGTTCTCAGGCATAAGGGACTAGTTTATAAGCAGTATTTATACCTAGTTTATAAGCAGAGTGTTTATACCTGGTTCAAACAACAAGTCTACCCGGTCAAGGAAACAAGCTTATTAACTGGTGAAGCATACTCGGATGGAAAATGAACTGCCTTATGCAAATTTAATGCCTTCCCCTCCTTTGTCGGGAAAGAGCTGAAAAGGCTGAAAAATGTGTTGTTCCCAATTGAACCAGGTCTTTCTAATGGAACAAGGCTTCTATTTGACCTTTTATTTCCCGGGGCTCTTTCAAACAAACAAAAAGGCTGCGCACTCTATGAACCAGGGCTCATTCAATCTAGAGCGTTCCACTTTCTTCAAAAGCTGCTGTTCTACGCGAAGGTTCACCAAGCTTATATGATGTTGTTTAGCTTCCAGGTACTAGTCCACCAGAGGGGTGCTTGCAAAAGTATTTCGGGCTCGGTAAGTAAGGTAAAGGCAAGCGAACATCGTACTAAAAGCGTCCCATTGAAAGGGTAGGGTAAGTTTTCTCCTCAAAGGTAACCCGACTCTCTCTCAGGTAAATGAAGACGAGCTCACCCTTAAGGTTAACTCCTCACCAGGGGTGAAGGGAAGTACTTAATTATTCTCGGCTTGAGGTAAAGAACAATATGAGCCCTAGTAAGCAATAGACAAGGCCTGCAGATTTGTTATAGAGATAGAGTAATAAAGACTAGTAGCATCTTGGGTGAAGTCCATGAGATAGTGCCGTTATAGCACCCGATAGATACGAGCACTAAAGGATGAATGAGCCCGGTAGAAGGGTGGAATGCAAGGTAGGGTGTTTCGAACCAAGAGGAGCTAAGGCCCATGCAAAATGATCCATAGAAAGGAAGGCAGCCTGGAACCGCCATGAGGGCAGCCCCTTGAACCGAAAGCAATATATAATATCGGGCAGTGAGAAAGCAGTATACTCTAGGATTGGGGGTTCCTAAACTCCATAGCGGCATAGTGCGTTCAATATCAGAATATTTTATTGAGGCAAAATATGAATGATAAGATGGTCCTGGATAAATCCAATGTAAAATTAAAGTGCAGTTCCGAGTAATTCCCAGGTAGGCTGAAGAACAAAATAAAGACAAAAAAAAGATCCTATAAGGTCCGGAGGGCTTGTCCTTTTGAGGGCAAGGGTTATTATATATGTAATTACTCACTATTGTCTGAATAGCTCCAATCAATAAGCAGCGCTGACCATAGCTTCTGGGCGAGTCCCCATCCCAGCCCAGGCGAATAGAAAAGCATATGAGTATATTATCATAGTGTGATCCATGTGTTATTGCCAAAGTGTTATAGCAATAAGCCATGCCCCTATTGAGGCAGGAGCCCGAACATGGCAACAAAATATGCCCACAAACCCGTGCAGTTCAGCGAAGACCAGCTGTAACAGAAGCTTCTTTCCTTGGATGAAACGCAACCTCGCTATAGGAGCAACACACGGACAACCATGGCGTTACTAAATTACCAGCAGAAACATCTATAAATTTGGTCAAGGGCATTCTGAATAAATAAAATCTATATTTAAGTGCCCGGATGATTAATTCCCAAAGGGGTTACGGACAATTCATTCTCTTGTATTGTTGAAATAGTTGCACAGGTGGTTGCAACCAAGTCTGCATAGTAGGGCGCACTACATCCCAAGTATATCAATTTTTGATGAGATGCCTACCCCTGAGTAAATGTCAATATCAAAGTAGCATCCAATGCGTTAACTTGAATGACTTTGGGATTAAGGTCAGTTAGGCCACGTTTTCGCTCGTGAATTCCCCATCCCGTTGGGTCATGATAGGCCACCTTTCAGCTGGAGGATTTACCCAGTTGAAGTTGCTCGAACAATCAGCGTGTCAGTGAGTAAGTAATGTTAGTCAATGGATCTGCATGAATCCCACCCAACCAATACCTGGTCCTAACCAAGAGACAGAGCGGGACTACCAGTTACGGATATGCTTTACGGAATAAAATAACCAATATTATGAAAGAAAGAGTATATCTACTTATATATAACACAGCTTAGTTTTTAATAAATATTTAGGCGGGTCAACAATTAGGAAGGAAGGATTCTTTTGTTCATTATGAGCTCTGGTTTCATTTTATGGAAGGTAGCAAGAGTCTAAAGGGGGCGATTCAGGTTTTTATCACTTGATGCCAGGAATCGATGCTGCTACTCTCTCATGCTGTCGAGCCAAGAGTTGATGCAGTCGATGGCTTCTGGTCAGTTTGTAATCCGATGATGGGTTGCTTCTAGTCAGTTTGTGATACGAACTTACCGAAAGAGCTGTTACCCTACGGAGTTTCACATACGTAGCAATAGTTCATACCTGCTCCACACTAAACGATACGAACACAAAAAGACTACTCTACCTCACATATAGATACTCACAGAACTACTCACAGAGCTACGCATAGAGCGCCTCACATAGCTGATCATAGCCATTTTTCATAGACAATAGCCGGGAGTAATAGCCTTGTCATTACCAATACATCGCAGGTAGCCGGTAGCAGTTAGTCCTAGTGATGAGTCCTTTCCGATCATAAACAGATGGTCATTGCCAAGATACGGGAATCATAATCCCTAGTCCTAGTACCTTGGCATTGCCTGTTTATCAGAGCCGATAGACACTCATAGTAAGTTCTCGTTGCCGGGAATACTTGCCCTAAGGTAGCGCTTTCTTTAGTACTTGCTTTAGTCTTAGTATTAGCCCTATGGACACTTTATTAGTCTCTCTGATTAGCCTTTACATTTTAGCTTCAGTCCCCAGTGCTACAAGGTGGTTAGCTTTAGTCTTTCTCCCTATAGCTCCTGGTCTCATGGACTGCCTTACGGTAATTTCCTTAGTCTTATTCACTTGGGCCCTATGGTCATTTGCCTACGGTACGGATTTAAGCCAGATAGAGTCAAAGTATTAGTTAGTCATCGCCCTAAGCCCTAAGGAGGCTAATAGCCTTTCTTTCTATCTTTAGTCCCATGCCTAGCGGGTAATAAGAGACCCAGTCCCTGGTTTCTTAGTCTTAGTCCATTGCTCTAAAGCGGTCTCATGGAGGGAACCGGACCCCCTAAACACGAGGACCCGTAGGGACTTGACCAAGGTACGAGCCTAAAGACCGTAAGGGAGAGGACAAACACTTTGCCTAACCACTTTTGACCTACAGCTGCATGCATAAAGAACTATAATTTGTTTGTTTCAAACCTGCTCTGAGTCAAGATTCGTGAAAGGCTGGGGCTGGCTAGGAATGCAGCGTGAAGTGGGCGTTCTATTGATGAAGGAATAGAAAGTGACATAAATACAGTGGTAAGTGCCGTGATAAGTGCGTTGGACTGAAAGGACTATGAATCGTTGTATTTCCCCACGCTAGTGAATGAATAGAGTTAGTTAATAGAGTTAGTGATGTATGACAAGAGCTGACAAGAGCTGACAAGAGCGATGTCTCTCTTTATTATAGCCTGCCCTTATGAGCGATATCTGTCTCTTTATGGCAGGTATTTATGATCCTCCATAGATTTCTTATTCCAGCGAATAGCGAAGACCATCACCCTCGCTAATACCAGTTAAAGTACTCATTCTTGCTAATACCTGTTCCCCCCCCGCTAACCAGTGCTTATCTGTTCATACCAGTTCTTATTCGTTTGCGCTATAAGTTGGCTACTCCCTGTTCAAGTATTCATTCCAAACAGGGAGAAATTGATTAGGCAGCTAAGTCGTATCCGTTCATACCAGTTCCTACCTGTTTCTATCCTCTTTTATCCGCGATCACTTACTAAAACGTCCATTTTGAACTCCCCTTGTATGATTGGCGATAGCTCACTTAACCGACCATTAAATCCCCTTCGGGCCCTTTGAACTTAGTAACCTAATCGAAGGGTTAGAAAAGGTTGTCCGTATGGAAGGGTCCTGTTGTTCCTTGCGGGGGCTGGTGCGGGTGTGGGTCATTGCGGGTAAAGGTATCTAGTTACTAAATATATCTTTCTTATTCACTTTGTTACAACCCCAATAGTTTTTATTCCCAATAGGTTTTCTATAGCCAATAGGTTTTATTTCCAATAGAAGACTTCGTTATAAGATACTTTTATCCCCTGGCTTTCGAGTCAGGAACTTACTGGGTACATAGTTTCACTCATGGCATTTACTTGAGTTGAAGCTTCTTATAAAGCTATCCAACTTCTACATATTATGGTTGGACTCTTTTCCACTTTTGGAGGAATATAATAAGTCCAATTTGCCCATATGGGTCTTCAACCACCCTAGCTCTAGTGATATAGTATTTCCCCATGATGAGGTGATCCTAGAGAGTTCAGAATGACCTTGGTAATATATGCATAATCAATCGGTTAAGGCCCAGTCAGGACTGCCCTCTAGAGCCAGCCTTATCTTTCGTTCGACCTCAGCTGAACTTCTTGTGAATTTTATTCGCTATTATATCCGTTTCAGCATTCATTCAAGGTATAATTTAGTCCCTCTGAGAGATACAGCAGCCAAGGGAGAACAACAATAGAGAGTTTCCGGGCAGGCCATTATAAGAAAGCGTAATGACAGATCCCCCCAAAAGCCCTTTCATATATAGAGAGAAGAGATAAGGGCACTATTTATCCATGCATAAAATAGAATAGGGCATCATACGATGCCGTCCCGGGATAGCTAGTTGTCTATGGCGGCCTAAAAGATTTGAGAAACTGTTGGGGTCATCGCAGGGCTTCCCCCTTCTAAGGTGTGGAACCAGTTGGTTCTGTGGTTTGTTGGGAATTCCGTTGATCCTAGGTACTCCATCACGGCATGGGGAAATATGATAAGTGAGGCACGGAGTGGTTCCACTAAATAAGAAGATTGAATAAAGCAGTATAGTCAATTTGGGTGGGTAAAACCATCAGGTTCAGTAACGAAGTGAGATACAGGTCTATTCCTAGCCAGTGGGTTCTAATGGATGAATTGTATTGGGGCTCCTCGGCGGGAACAATAAGGAAAGTGATGCCCAGAAGTTACTAGTGGTATAAATAATAATTCATAAGGTAAAGGTATTAGGGTAAGGTATAAATATTATCCTAGCGCTGTACCTCCTCTTCCTGGCAGGTTATAAGTAGGGTTCGGTCAGATAGGTGAGTCAAGAAGGTGAGTTGGTAGCAGGCATGCACTAAAATGACAAGTAAGTTTGGGGCATAGGTTAAGTAAGTCATGAAGGTTTTTGAAGCAGGCAGGTGAATGAATATTAAGGCATTAACTGAAAGGCGGGTCTATTCCTTCCTAGAATGCAGTGGATTCTGCTGAATCGTATTGGCAAGGCTCCTAAGTCGGATAGTTCATATTGATACCAATTAATAAGGGAAGGGTAGGTTAAAGGGTTCATAGAAAGGCTTCGCTCCTGATTCCAGGTTGAAGCAATGGGTTGGGCAGCACTCACTCCCCATCCATAAACTAGGGAGAGTAATAAAGTCAAGGGTAAGCTTGATCCATCGTCTATCCATGCATCCATCAATCTGGTGCTGCTTCTAAGATAAATTAATGGGTGCCCGGTTGGGCATCCATAACTCCATCGTCCCGAGGGTTACGGGAAAAGGTAAGGGTAGGTTTTGTTTTCCATCCATCATAGCAGTTCTATTTTCTTATTGATCAAAGAGTGTGTACTCAGGGTAAGCATTGAAACGTTAGGAAGCTTTACACCCACCCGACGAGTAAGGCGAGGACAGGTTGGGACATAGGTACTTTACTTTTGGCATGCCTAAGAAACAAGGTACTTCAGTACTGAATGGCTTGGAGCCGAGTAGAGCGAGACTCGAGGTAGGACTGGGACATATATATCTTTTCTTATTTTAACGTAACCAGGAACATAAGAAATGTAATGGGCACATCAGAAATCAATATATATATAAATGTGAATGGGTAGCATCCCAAAATAGAGATAGATTGAAATGTTCTGCTGCCGGGAGGGGATGAAACTTAATATGCTAAAACTCCAACTGGTGTAGAGGCTTGCTTTGTAACTTATGCTACTGATCCTTTAATGCACCTAGAGAATCTGAAACAATGGTATCTGCTACTGGAGACTTTGATGCTGGATCACCTGGGCATGGAACTAATGGTGGTGCCTTTGCTTATGCCGGGTAAAGTAATGGATTTATAACGGACTATGCTTATTTACCTGGAAAGGATCCCCAGCGGGGTGATGGCTATTAAACTGCTACCCTTGCTACTGAATCGACTGGATCTACTACTCGATCAAATGAATCCAGGACTGGAAGACGAAGGAAAGCTAGCCACTATTACTTACCGGATCCAGTGATTTATTACTACTATATGGGTTTCATAGGTATACGGGGTGCTCCCAAATGGGATTGGAGAACGGCTATTGGCTTTATTCCTAAATTCATATGACCCATATACGTAGACCGCACTCATTATAGAACCTACGCTTTACTGAGCCAATGAACTTGAGCCGGCCCATAATCCATTGAAGTTTATCCATCAGCGAGGGTAAAGGCACCAAAGCAAGAAACACCAATGACTTATATAAGCATTTCCCAAACCAACCGAACTCTTCCAGCTAATTGCGTATATAACAACAAAGCCATCAATCGACCACTAGCTCAACTGGAAAACCAACCAGAGGGACCAGGTGAAGTCGAACCAATTGCGGAAGAGCAAGCAGCAATAGCACGGGCAGCAAAGCACATCTAGGGGTTAAATTCACTATTTTTATCACAAGCACCACTCTACATCTAAAAGGAGGAAACCCGAGATTTACCCTTGGACTGGAGAGCCTTGATGAAGAACGCTTTGGGTGCATCGGGCACGGAGGCATTCGCCAAAATTCTTCCCTGATCTACCAAAGTGAGTATGCTTCAGTGGTATCTTCCATCCATAGTATGCTCTTACTACTATTTATAGTGCAGCAGGGATAAACCGGTCAGCGTAAGCAACGCCTTAAGGCTCATTTCACTCTTGTTTGGATCGAATACAGGGCACCCACCGAATTTCGCCCATGTCACAGTCAGCGCAAGCAGCGGTTTTTACCGAAAAGCAGATAGGAATACGCAGGGGAAAGGTCAGGGGTAAAAAATTGTGATATACCCATGCGGTGACTGGTAATGAGTAAAAGCAAAATTTCCCCCTCGTGTTTTTACACTACAGTGACAAGCTTGGGCAATTACGCAGGTGCAATAAGAGCTCCAAAAATTGAAATTATATATGAAATGAGTCATTCAATGACTTCTATTAATAAGTTCCAGACACTTCTGCGGCAAGACACGGATGGGCGTTGGATACATGTGATGGAAACGGTTTCTTACTTGACGAATCTTATTCTGGTGTATGATGAAATACAAAGCTCGCCCGAACTTTTTACAGCTGCAACAGATAGAGAAAAAATATATGGGATTTAAGAGCAACGCCTAGCCGAATTATCTCGTTATTTACTGGATGGGTCATTTCGCTTTGCCCCAATGAGGAGGATAATTATCCCCAAGCCCAGGTCTACTGATAAATGGCCGCTAACCATTCCTTCCCCCGTGGATCGGATTATTCATCGGTCCATAACCAATGCGTTAGAGAATATTTACGAGCCGGTATTTATGCCTGTTTCATACGGGTTCAGGCATTCCGAAAACACGCATTCCTTCCCCTCCTTTGTCGGGAAAGAGCGTAGCACCTTTTTTATAGAAGTGAAAAGCTGGCATGGTATCAAACGAATCGTCCACGCCGATTCAGTCTTTACAATGTCCTTAAGTGCTGGATTCATCCTTCTTTGTGGCTGCCTGATGGGCATGGCTCCATCTTTTATATAAATGTTATGTTGGCAAATGTATTAATGTATACCTTTGATATATGAATAGTTCCGGGCAAAGGCCAGACACATTGTGCAGAATTCCCAGCCTCGGTTCCTGGGCAACAGTAAAACTGTTGTTGATTCTAAATGTCTTCTCGGGTGCAACTTCAATCATTTTCTTAGAAGACTGACTTTCCTTTACACTATATAACCTCTGCCATGTAGGTTCTTCAATCAATAAACCAGTAATTTCCCAATCTTGAGAGATCACTATGTCCTCAAAGACAAAAAGACTGTAATACAAATTCAGCATAAAAATTGAGAACATGGTTTCTTCTTCAAGTTTTCTGAGTAGGAGCTCTCTAAATTGTTAGAATGGGGAGAATTGGGCCATCCCCATCTTATTCTATCCACATGGGATTCTCTTCATCCAAGAAAGGTTTGGCAGGTGGATAAAGTGTGAGCTTCTTTGTAGAGTAACCATTTGCTATTGTCATTTTTCCTTCCCTGCACCCTATATAAGCGTCTGTTGTTTCCAACCATGGCCTACCCAAAATAAGAGGGTAACCACTGAGCCTGTTCTTTGTGTCCAAGACGATGAAATAAGCAGGGTACTCCCATGAATCAATTGACACAGTTATATCTTCCAATATTCCTTCTGGACATACATTTGAGGTATCTGCTAGCTAAAAAATAGTGGAAATATGCCTCTCTTTTTAGTCGAGCTCTCCTCTCCTTTTAGTCGAGACCTCCGGACCTTCCGTCGAACCTCAGAGACACTTACAAGTAGTGTTAGCTGTTCTCTAGTTGTGCATGCAAGACTAGGAGCTCACTCCACTTGTGCATCAAGAAGAATCAATTTCAAATGGAAGCAAGAAGGGAGATAGAAATAAGCTCATATGTGGATGAAAGTATAGTCTGCACAATAGTGAAAAAGGGGGTTCACTTTAGTATCTTCCGTAACAAAGAGAAGAATGACATGACAATGTTATTCCATATAAAGATTTAGAGAAATCAAAAAAGTAGATGCTCTTTTAGATTCTGGTTTACAGGAAAACCTCATTGCATAGGACCTAGTAAGTAAGCTAGGTTTCTAAATGCATGATTACCCTGATCCATACCCTTTGGGTTGGGTGAATAAGGATGTATAGTAAAAAGTTACCAAGTAGTGTAAGAGTCTATTTGATATAAGTCAAAATTTTATTGATGAAATAGAAGTCAATGTAGTGCCTCTTTATGTCCGTGGTGTGTTGATTGGTAGCTCCTATATGTATATGAGGGATGCCATCTTAATGATAAGGGTAAATAAATACTGTATCATAAAGTATCATAAATATTTTAGAATCAATGCAAACAAAAAGAATAGAAGCGTTAATTGGAAGAGCTTGTTTAGGTATACCAAGTTGTGTTCCAAGATGAAAAAGGAATGCCACCCAAGAGGCAAGTGGAACACGAGATACAGTTATTTTCAAACTTTCTTTACCAAATATAGTCCTATACAGACAGTCCATAGTAGAGTCAGAGGAAGTTCAGAAGCGGTGACAGAAATTGTTGGAGCAAGGAGCTATAAGACAAAGTACCTCACCATGTGGTTCCCCGATTCTTTTGGTGCCAAATAAGTCTAGGTCTTGGAGAATGTGCATTGACTTCAGATCTATAAAAAAGATCACTCTCAAGAAGCAGTACCCTTTGCCCCAGATCGATGACTTGCTAGATCAGCTGCAGCATGCAAAGTACTTAACCAAGCTTTCTTTTCCATATTGATATTGTCAAGTCTAGATCAAGGAAGAATACAACTACCTTCAATACAAAGCAAGGTCCATATGAGTGGTTAGTAATGCCTTTTGGTTTTAGTAAGGCACCAAATACTTTTATGCATTTAATTGCAGTAGCATGGGAGGAGCATGTGTTATACCTAAATGAAGTGTACTCCACTTTTGAGAAAAAGTTTGATTAAGAGAGAGAACCTCGCCCCGGTTGGGTGGGAATAGATAAGTAAAAGAACTGCAAGGTTAGAGTTAAGGGAGTGGCTGCTGGTCTCCTCGTAATTGCTCGCTGGATTTCCTTTTCGTACCGGTGCTGCTTATCTGGTCTCCTCGAAAAGCATTAGGCCTTTCCTTACTTGGTGCATCTTCCTTAAATAAGACCCTTCTGTAGCCTTTACCTTTTGAATCTATTACGTCTTAGCTCGCGATAAGAGGTATAATCTGTGGCTCAGAACCTGCATGAGCAAGTTGAGTCCATTATAGATGTAATAACATTCATTATCCTACCATATAATTTGCTCATCAATGTGATTAGATTATTGGCTGCAGTAAAAGGGTCTTTACTTCATTCTGCCCCTTTAAAGAATAACAATATATGGGCTGCAACTTATTATAGACTCCTATATATTATTTTGTCCCAGTTTCCTCCAATTCATTTTGTAATGTGGCTATCTCAGCAGCATTCCTCTTAGGAAGCCCCCTTATTTATTATAACATAACTGGATTTTTGCTTTTGCAACCCCTACTATTATAATAAGGGCTCAACTCCTGAATAAATCGGCCCTACTGGAGTAGAGGGAATCAATCATATCTATCTTTCAAGAAGAAGTTCTGACTCGATCGAATGAATTGGTTCACGTTAACCGAATCACAATATTCTTAGGACCTTCTCGAGTAGTGCACCTTCTTTTCAGGGCCTTTTTGAGCAGTCATCTCTAATACAAAGTAGGTGTCATGCCGTACCATTCATTAAGTAGTCGAAGAAGTAAGTAGCTTTCACAGTGGCCAAGGAGTCAGTTTGGAAATAAAAAGAATCATTCCTCCAACGCGCTGGAGCTGCAACGATCCCAGGCGCCCGCTCCACTATTAAATATGGATTTGGCTAGTTGCTCATTTTTTTTAGAGTAGCTGACCCCTAGCCTACTATATTAGCAGGTGATGCGCCATATCATACCAGATCTGATTGGTCACCATAACTTGATACACGAGGAACTACAACGCTTTAGTTAGTTTGTTACCTGGCGCCAGAAATCGAACCTAAATAATAGCATTTTTCATAAAGTAAGTCAGTAAGCAGTAAGAGCTTCTTGTGGCTAGGAAACTCGCTGAGGTCATGCATGCATGGGAACCTTGACGCTCTTAATTAAGAGAACGTGCAAACTGGTAGGGAGGGAGAGTGAAAGGCCAAAGGGTGGATGGATCCCGCCTGCCTAAGGTCGGAGCTTGCTACGGCGAACCGGGTGGAGCCCTTGCCCGATGCGGACAAGCGACTTCGTTCCTTATCCTCACCCAACTATTCAATTGGTGGCGGGATGGCTCAATTGTTTGGGCCCGACTCGTCGAGGTGAAGTTTAGTCAGTAGGATTGGTTTCGTTCATTGACACGCAAAACGTTACAACTCTGGAATATGAAATCACGCCAATTTAATAACACCACCCTTAATATAACCTCCTGTTTTCCTACATCCGCCTAAGCCCTGGGGATATAAAAAATGATACAAGATAAACTCGACTTAACAAGTATCTTCGAAATCAGCATGCATCAAGAACAAGTATCAGAAGGGATGGGGTGCCAGGCTAATACCCTTCGAAGAGTTCGGCGAAGAACCAAAGTATCCAAGCCAGGTGCGAAGCAAGCAAGCGAGCAAGTAAGTAATGTAAGATCATCTATATAGTTGTACCCGTCAGGAATAAGGCCGAATAAGCGATAAGAGGAAGGAAAGGACCAGGGACAGCATGAGAGGAGAGGAAAAAACGCTAGCTGAGAGATCCCAATGCGGACTTATAACAGACAAAGAATATAGAGGTAAAAGGATATGTTTCATCTGGAAGCATAGAAAAGAGCCTGCTTAGCTGAAATGGGGGGTAAATAAAAATAGAGTGGAGGGATACCTGAGTTGAGGGAGGGCAGCAGCGAGCGGTGTGTGGATAGTCTTATCTGTGATGCTGGATATATGATGTGTGTAAGAGATTAACCTATTTGGGAGCTGCTGTTGCCATCCGGGACACTTCAATATCCAGATCCTCAAATTACGCTTTCTTCCTGGGTAGGAAGGGGGCGTTTTGCTTCTTGGTTCTCAGGGGTGGCGGGCTCTGGTGACGTAGATGTGACGATATGGGGGGGTGGGTGTGAAGTTAACTATTGGTGGGAGGAGGTTATTCGTGAAGAATGTTTCCCATTAATTAGAGGGGACAAGGGAATAGATGCTGATTCGGTGGTCCTCAATCGTCAGGACGGATAGGGAATTCTTGATTTCCTTATGAGTGAGATGGATTGGGTCAATTACTTCCAGCCAGGCACATCTATCCCTTAGTAACTTTGATTAATAGGAATAATATAAGGCGAGGAGAAGCGTAGAGAGATGTCACGGGCCAATAAAAAAACCCGAAAACCGGTGGGCTTGGCTTTGCTTGGGTACTGGCATCTCCGCATCCCGCATCCCGCACAATCTTCTGCTGGAGAGAGATAGTTTTTTATAATCACCCTATTTGATGGCAAGTCTGATGCACCATTAGCGAGGAGAGATAAAAACACCATTTTTTCAGTGTAGCTCCCTACTTACTCTTCAGTCCCCCTATTTCTAGTTCCCCTACTTACTTTGAAATCCCCATACTTACTCTTGAGTTCCCATACTGACACAACATCGTTGTCAAGCCTCATCATTGTCAACAAGCCTCCCACAACATCCTTAGTATACTCATCGTCGGCAAGCCCCAAACATGTCCTTCAAAATATAGCAAGAGTAAGCTTTTAAGTGGATAGACAAGAAAGAAGTTAGGCCAGATAGAAAGATAGGAACGAGAAACTCCTTACCACTATATGCTGGAATGACTATCCCTGCTCTGTTTCTATACATCCTGTTTCATATATTACTTCCCTGGCACATGTTCTATACATTCCCTGACATATGCTCTGTTTCTAAACATTCCTTTCATATATTATATACATTCCTTGTACCTTATGGCACATTGTTCCTGTTCCTCTGGCACATTGTTCTCTTTACCTAATAGTCCCCATAGTTTCCTAATTCAATTTATTTCATTCTTTTAGCTTCGAAGGCAAATAAGGTTATACCTTTCCTTAACCGTAGGTGAATCAGTTTAAGTCAATTAGTCAAAATTCCTTCCCGCAGTTTCATGAGAAGTTTTGAATAGATGGGGAATCAAAAAGGATAACATCTATTACCTAACAAAGTTTTATACCCTTAAGAATAATGGTGATACAGTCCCTGAGTTAACCAGTAAGTTCTGTCAGCTTTATCATCGTATTCTTTATATTGTTAAGCTATCTGAGTCAGCTGCTATGGTAGCATATGCAGCAGCCTTTGAGTCTGAGTATTCCGTGCACCTTATAGAGAGGAAGTCCGCAGACTTAGATGCCATGTTCAATGATGCTGAAGACATGGGCCTCAAGAATACAACTCAAGACCAGATATGACCCCCTGAGATATGAGAGTATCCTTATAAGAAGAGAGGAAAGGAGCCTAAGGTCCCATCTGCTAGTAAAGATCCTTCGTCCATTACCCTAGCCAGCCGGTTAAGCTTGTAAGTCGTTCTTGTGGATGGATGGAAAGACTCTTGTCTCAGTCCCATGCCTTTTCTACTGGAGCGGTAACTTACTCTTAGCAGCTTCTATCCTGTGTGTACTTAAAAATAAGAGGGAGATTGAAGTCAGCCGAACATACTTTAGGGTAATTAATCTTTGAGTGGAATAAATAGATCCTTTAAAGACAAAACAAATAAGGTGCGTAGCTCTTTCCCGACAGGGGAAGGAACGAAGTCGCTTTCCCGACATAGGAGGGGAAGGTTTATTGCTCACCTTAAGCAAGGGGCTTTCTAATTACAGCGAGGTCTAATTACAGCGAGGGTGGACGGTAACCGGAGGAAAAAACAACCCTCCCTCATCATAATGAAAGTCTTGCGGGGCGTTAGCATGATTGTCACTCACTCCTTTGGGGGGAAAAAGCAGCAGCAGGATCCATCCCAGCCTCTTGGACAAGCTAGTTCAGCCAGCCAATCACTAAAGTACCAGCCAGCCAAAGGTCTATCTCCCTGTACGTTACCGGTATCAGTCTTTCCAGCTAATTCAGTCTTTCCAGCTAATCAAAAAATAGAATTAGCAATAGTAGTTCTAGGCGGGTTAAGGTTCTCAGTAGTCCTTCCGAGAGAGGGGGAAGGCGAGGCGAGGGAGAGAGGGAGGAACATAAATAGGCAGGGAATTCAAATAAAGAGGCCATTCACATCAATAGGCTTAACACAGGTCATCAACCGGATCTAAGCTGACCGGAGCTAAGCTGACCGATGGATCTAAGCTTTATGTACTGCTTTAAGGCGGCATAGAACTAGGAAGGATTGCTTGCCTGACGATAGGAGGGCAAGGAGGGCGAAACTTTACATCGGAAGGTGAGGAAGGCAACCTGATCTTCTATTTCCTCGATGCATATATATGTATATAAAAAATGACCAGTATCCAATGGGAAGGTGGGGACTATGTTACTTACTATGTTACTGCTCACTAACGTTCGCTGGGGTTTAAGAGAGATTATTTCCTTGGGGTTTGGGAGAATATAGAGTCTTTACTTAGGGAAGATACCTTATTTTAGAGGGGAATGGTGCTAAAAAAGAAGTATACATCTAATTGAAACCCATGTATACGTATAAGAATAGGATTTCCTTTCCTATCTCTAACGTTGGAGTAAGGAAAGAATCCCACTTTGGAATAAGGCCAGAACCTAACGTTGGAGTATGGTGTCTCCCTCCAATCGCGCTACGGAAGATTCAATCTGGCTTCCTCCCCCACAACAGGTGAGCGTGGTTTTGGTGTTCATACGTACTGTTTTCGATGGTCATGATTTGATCGAGGGGAAAGAAATAGCTTATTTGCCGGTTCTTAATTCATTCATAAGCGTGTTGTTGGTTCCTGTATGTCTAATGGAGTATGATGGAGTTACGTGCTGTGATGCTGGTTGATGCTGATATCTGGTGTATGTCTAGGACTACTAGGTGAGCCCCTAATGTGAAGAGTACTGTAGGTGGTGTTTGAAGTATCTAATAGTCCGTGGGGGAATATGGTATCTCTAATAGCTGCTATTTGGGTAACTGGTGGTATTGATATGAGTAGGAGCTGCTGGCTGTTCTCTGTAGTATCTGTAAGCTATGTGCCTGCCTCTGAAACTATTGTTGTTGTGTCTACCATGCACTATTAGGAGTGGTAAGAGGTGACCAGTGGGATAATAAGAATAAGAGGACTCGTCAGGGGGATAATAGGGGGGGGCTTTTGGTGTTTTAGGTCCCTTGATGGCTGTGTTGGATTTGAGAAAGCTTTGTATAGGTAATAAATAGCCGGTCTCTGAGCCAGTTTTCAGTGGGCGTAATGGCACGGATGGTCTAGGTAGGGTAGAAATAGGTATAATTAGTAAAGGCCTAAAAGCTAGTTCCATCATGTCATGTAAGGGATAAGTATTATATAGGTAGCATAAGGAGTTAAAGATGTAGCCCCTGCTGTTGATGACCTAGTTAATAGAGGATAAGCAAAGTGATAGGTAGGGGTGTATGAGGCTAAAAGGGTAGGGTATGTCAGGTAGTAGACGCAGGAGCATATCCTCCAAGCCAGTAGCACCTCCTCTGTGGATTCTTTATGTGTGAGGAGTCTTAGTAGTTAAAGCAGGACCCATAGTAGTATCGCCCCTTTGAGTATGACCAGTAGCATTGGTATCTAGAGGCATGAGGAGCAGCACGATCTTTACGAGCCCTTAAGACCCAGTGTGAGTAGTATAGTTAGTTGCTGTTGACCGAGACCTAGTGGAATAGGGACTAGTAGAGAGAATAGTTTCAAAAGGAGTATAGATAAGAAGATATGGGTAGTGAAAAGGTTATTATATAATCTCGAGGTTCATTTACTTCGTTTACTAACCCCTTCCCTAAGAATTCGGTGTAGATAAAATATCCACTCCTCCACGGCGCAGCAGCATCAGTATAGTTGTAGCAGCAACAAATGAGAGTTTCGGAAGCTTGCAAATACCTAGTGTTGGTACTTCTTTAAGTGGGTCATTTTTTTGGCACCATTCTGTTTCTTCTTATTCCTACGCTTCTTGCTTTTCACTCGCTGATCGAACAAATCCAATTACGGATCCTATAGTTCTGGGTCCAATAGCAGTTCCAGTAGCTTATCCAATCCTAGCTTCCATACCAATGTAAGCAGGGCCGGCATCTCGTCCTGTTCCCGGTTTTGGTACTTCCCTTACTATTCTCTTCCTGGTGGCATCCTTACCCCATTATGACTGAACCCAACCCGATATATATTCCTTACTATAACTAATGAACATACCGAACTGATAGACTACATTACTACTGAACTTAACCTGGAGTCTAATCTATGGAAGAAAAGAGTCAAAGTATAACCTAACTAATAATAGAAGTTAATTCCCTTTCCACGTTATGCTAAGTCAATATCTACGACGATTAAACACCCTCATAGACTCCGACTCTGACATCAGAAAGAAGACGTCACTGTTGTTCAAGGCAACACGCAGCAAGCCCTAACTAGATAATATAAGAAAGCCAAAATAAATGATTACCCATTATTTTGTGCAGCATATGCAGCTACCCACCACACCCCATCCGTCTCCGTATCATTTCGGTTGGGTCCAGTAGAGTGGCCTTCGCCTGCTGGTTAATAAGCATTGTGCAGTCACGTTTGCCATTGGCCTCCTGGACCTGGTCCGGTCTGATCAGGGCAGGTACGTGATCAGGTAGTGTGAGTGAGTCATCTCTTTTAGACTGCCTTCCTTATTTTAAGTCTAGCTCAGGCAGATATTGAAAAGAATTAATAGTCGGTCATTGCTAGCCAATCATTGCTAGAAGGTAGGAGCCGATGGTCATAGCAGTAGCCAGTAGTCATAGTTAGTCATCGTCATATAAGCCCCCCGGGATAGAAGTTACCCATCAAAGCTAGAAATAAGTTCCCCATCCATGGCCGAGAGGAGAAGGCCCCCATGTGCCATACGAATGAGAGAATGCCTAGACGTGTTGCTAGAGCGAGTTGCCTAGCTCGTTGAATAACATGACTATGTTGTGCTTTTTCCGACTATGTGCCCGGGACAAGGCTATGTGCAGTTAGTGGATGGCGCTTTGTGCAGTTAGTGAATGCTTCAGTGAATGGCTTCTATGTGTGAACGGCTTCTATGTGCTGTGAGTGGTGCAGTGAACGACTTGTCTTCAGCGAATAGCTTCTTTGTATGTGCAAACCCGGCACTACGCGAGTTTCCTATGTTCCTACCAGAAGATAGAGTTAAGTTGTTCACATACGTTATATAGATTTACCAAAGTTCCCAACATACGCGTGAGAAGCCCCCACAAGAGAGAAGTCCACCTTAATACGCGAGAGATTCTGTTTTCCATGTTCTCAACAGAAGAGATTAAGAAAAGCTGTTACCATATTGTTACCATATATTGAAATATGTGACCCAAGTTGGCACCAGACGTGAAAGAGAAGTCCCCATTACAGCATATTCGAGAGCGAAGGTCCCCATCACAACAACATACCCTGGATAGAAGTTCACCAGCACATGATACCTGAGTCATCATCACACCATAATTACACCATATTTGCCACATCAAACTAACATGGTATGGTAGTTTAATCATCGACACTGTGATTAGTGAGTCACACATACCCGCTTGAGCTATGACATACACCCATTACGATGAGCTAGATCATCGCACCCATTTCACCCATTGGAACTCATGTTACCACGGAGCGATATTGATATATCCCCATGTTCCACGATACGATGGAACACATCGAAACAACATGGAATGGATTGGGCACGGAGTTACGGAACTGGGGTAACATAACACAGTTTGCTTTGACGCTGGGAGAACCCCATCGGCTGGGATGGGAGAAGAAGCGGGCTGGTCGAACTAAAACGAGGCAGGCTGGTTGTTGAACCCGAGGCTGGTTGAATCAATCCGGCGGGCTGAGACAAGAATAAATAAAGAAATGGCTGCTTCTAGCTGGTCCCACAAAGATTCCTGCCTAAGCACTAAGTTGGGGCATCATCTGTAAGTAGGGTGAGGCAACAGTTCAAAGTAAAGATAGCAGGGAGGGTTGGTAGCAGGCAGGCATGAAATGAAAGGCAGGTAGATCTATGCAGTGGGTTCTAATGAATGAATCTATCCACCTCGGCGGGAACAATAGGTCATAGCGGTACTAAGCATCTTAATTCAGTAAGTGTGATTCCAGTAAACGCTTTCTAGAAGGGGGGAACTATTGGAAGTCAGTGAACGCTGCTCTGCTGTTTGGAGCATGTCCAAAGGTAAGTTATAAGGTTAAGCAGGCGGCGGGTAGTTGGTAAGAATAAAGGTAAAGAGAAGATAGGCAAGTAAAGGGACGGAGTCGCTCGACCATAAGGGAGAGGGATTTATCGTAAAGGTTCTAACATGGAACCTTGTGAAGAGAAGCTGGTTCTACTGCTCATGGGGATGCTATTGGTAATAAAGCTGCTGGAAATTAGATAATATGTGAATCTGTTTGTTTTGAGTATGATGCTTCAACTTCTGATGGAAATGCTGGTTCAACTAGTGTAGCTAAAACTAGTGCTTCTTAGGCTGCTGGTTGTTTAGCTTATTAGAATGATGCCGGAAATAAGGCTGGTTCAACTGGTGAGGCTGGGACTGCTGGGAAGACAGATTCATTAACTGCTAGTAAAGCTGATAAAACCGGTTCATCAACTGCTGCTTTGACAGCTCATACAAAAGCTGGTTCAGCTGGTTCAACTAGCCTGGTTCTTCTGGTGAAACCGGGACTGCTGGTTTAACTGCAGCTTCAAATAATCTAGTTCAATTCAATATAGATTTCTTGTAGGTGTATGGTATCCAAGGTAAGGTCTTCTAATACTGTTCCCTACTTCTATTGGCGGTATACTTAATGGGTGGGTAAGTAAGTAAGTATAAGTAAGTAAATCTAGGGTTCCGGGCAGTAGTAAGATAAGGGTAAGGTGTAATAGCTGTATCTCAAAAGTGATTCATATAGGCAAGTTTGAAAAGCATCATATCCTGGCTGGCTCTGTCTGGTCATCCCTCCACTCCATATCCGTCCTAGCAGTGATAAGCCCGTCCCATCTAAACGAGGCTCTAAGATGTCCCACCCAACAAGAATCCAATCTACCCAAGGCATCCGGAAGTTCAAGGATCTAAGCTAAAGGTAAACCCTAACCCTATTGGCTAATCAACCATAAATCTGGAGCTTCTAAGATAAGGGGGTAATGGGTTGGGGATAACTCCATGATGCTCCTAGAGTGAGAAGGGATTGTTGGGTGCCCACAAATTAGAAACTGGTATCACGTCGTTCCTGGTAACATTATAGTAACATTATAAAAAGAAGTTCATATCTGGTACCCAGCATAATCTGAGATGTGATACCCGTAATAATTCCTAAGTAAAGGTAAGATAAGGGTAAGGGGACGATCCAACCCACACCACATGATAACTGTATAAATTTATCCAGTATAAAGGTCCTCCCTCCAAGCAATAAGGAACGAAGTTTGAAGCTGTTAATTAAGGAGAAGCAAGCACGCTCGACCAGAGGGAGAGGCTTTATGTTATTACGAGACAGACACCGTAGGGAAACAGTTTCATGGGTCAGATTCCTCCTTGGTGATTGGGTAAAACTTTATATATGTCATTATGCAAGGCGGTTTCAGTATACCTTTTTCCTCCACGCTCTGATGATGATTCTTCCTCTATGAGTGTTTTCTCAAGCACTCTTATACATTAATAGGATACATTAATAGGACAGATGGATATTGATGGCGAGAATCTTACTAACTTTACCAAAGTCTCTTCTTTTGTAATGATTGCACCTTCTAGCATTACAGTAGCTGTGCATCCCAATAATGTGAAATAACTCTTCTTCTAAGCCATCTGCTCCATACAGGCCAAGGCCTATGCCCGAATGGGCTTTATCTACTCTTTTTTACTTTATCACTTTTCTTCCAACTGAAAGTGAACTTTGCCGTCATTGGCACACTCCTGCTCCTCGAGCCCTACTCACCAAGGTAGATACCCCAAAATACCCCTATTATAGCCGGGGTAAAAACTCCCCTAAATGGGAAAGAAAATAATGTCTTCTTGTGTTGTATGGGGTAGGGAAATGAGTGCCAAGAGCTATCTTATATGAGAGGTTGAGTAATCTAGTAACTTAGAGACTTATCTACTGTCTATTCTGTTTTATGTAGTTCCTTCAGTAGGAATAGATTGGTTGGATAGTTCTTTAGGTAATATGCATACGACTGATATCTGCCTTTCTTTTTAGGGGTGAAAGCTGCGTTTCCATGTTGTAGATCCATGGTAAAGCTATATATAGATATGATTTTTTATCTCATTATCTTACAACACCCATTCTGAATGCTATGAGTGCAACACGTAGTATGAACAAAGAGATACTTGCAGCTTAGGTTACATGATGATCCTTACTATTACTTATCTCTATACTATTTATAGGACATAATAAGGAGATCTCACATCACTAATTAGGGAAGAGCTTGTACATCATTACCATAACTAAACTGTGTAATTAATATGGAGCTTAGCTGTTTTTAGTAGTGTAATTCAATGTTGTGATAGATTATGGAAACATAGTAGTATCATTCAGCTTTGAACAGCTTGTATTAGAAGCTGATTAAGCGGATCTGTCGCGCGTAGCAACCCGATGTTTAGGGGTGTGGGTAGTGGACACACTTGCGAGAGTAAAGCTGGTCGGTCAAGCACCAGGTTATTCCGTATATTATGCACGAGTACGAGTAACAGAGCCAGTCGACCTAGTTTAACCAGCCGATGATACAGATCCGAGAGAAGCACCTATGGCTAAGACTATAGATACATATCCATACCCATAGCCCGTAGCATACCTTCATGTCCCAGCTTACTCCCTTTGCATGGTGACAGATACGTATATAGCCCCCGAGCTACCAGTTCTAGGTCCGGTTACGGGAGCATCAGTATTACATAAAGGTCACATAAGGTATCCATGCCATAGAGGCAAAGCTAGCAGCATCACCTGCAGTAGTCCCGCCATAAACAGACCCCACGGGAGCAGCACCAATTTAAGTTCCAGATACGGATGCATTCTTCTCAGCCAGCCATTCAACTGGTAAAATGCGACAAAACAGGCTACAAAAAAAGGTAAAATACAAGACCCTACAAAATCCAGGACCTACTATGCCTGCCTTTTAGTAGTGTGTTATCCCTAATATTTTGCGCGCTCAATGAATACCGCTCAATCGATGTGTGAATGAGCTCAGCCAAGGTGGAGAAACCTAAATGCCAATGAGCTCGGGCCCCGCAGGGGATGGCTTTCTGCGAATATATCGATACACCACCGGACGGATGGCTTTCTGTGGATTTTGCTATTGGGCCAAGTTCGTAACTGGGCTGGGTTCTAAGTTCTAACGTAACAGGGCCAGTGGGCGCTTTTTTGTGTGCGCTCTTTTTGAGTGCGCTCTACCCCATTACATTATCTCTCGGCGAATAAAACATGTTTCTATCTATACACCAAATTGAACGTTGAAGACATAAAACATTTAAGCAAAACAACTCTATTAATAATCCGTAAAATAGTGGACCTAGCTATGCTTAGGGTAAATATATCTATTATAGAGCTCCTTCAATTATTCTCTACACTAAGCTATAAGTGGAAATTATGTAATCTCCACTGAGCCTTTAACTAACAGTCTATTGTGTGCTCTGGGGGTAAAGGTTCCTCCCCACCTGTCTACTCCTATGCAAATTGACCAAGATAGCCACATTGCTAGTGGGCCTCGAAAGAAGGACAAGCCTTTACCAATAGATCTCTTATGCTATGATTACTTTCTATTTGACTCTATTGTGATGCCTTCCAATCAGGAGTTGATTACTATTAGGGATTTACTCCTGTTCCGGTGCAAAGTGGATCTATGCTAGATCAAACGTGTAATCATTTAGTGTGGTTCTTACGTTCACATAGTTTGATATAAGGCCCTATTAAACCTCCACTACACAAATGATGATATGCAGGTAATAAATAGAACTTCTCATTGGTATGACTCCCATGAGGTGATGCCAATGGAAAAAATAATGTTGCTAACCACAGTGGGACCCTACACTCTAGTGATATAGTTATTTATGATAGATAAGCCATTATAGCATTGTGCTATTCATCCCCCTAATAATGGAAAGAAAGTATTATCCTTTCTTTCTTTAGTGGCTCCTACTTCAGATGACACTCCACCTATCACCTATATAAGTGTTTGGGCTTAATTTCTTCCCTTGGTAGCACGGGCTAAATTCGTTTATTGAAGCATATTTTATTTAATACTATGTTCTGAAGCATTTGGTCTATCATTTATGATCTTCACCTGGACCTGATCTGATTGGTAGTGATTCGATTAAATCGGAAACTCATTTTCATTCTCATAATCACGTCTTTGTTCGGATCCCTTAAGGTGGGAGTACCTTACTGGATATTCGCGTAGTCTTGAGTCTCTATCTATAGTTAATTAGTGGTTTCTTAAGTCTTTTACTTATTGCTGTCTTTTTCTTTTTGTAGTTTTTCGCTGATCTATTCTTTGATATAATTGGTGCTTACGGGGCGGTGGTTAAGGTCCGGCATTACTCCGTTTTAGGATACGAGTCGTTCCCTATAGGTATGATATGTATATGGTTTCTTCATACTAGTGGAGAACCAAAAGTGTTTCGCTTATAAACAGAAGTTCCCTGGCAAGCACGATATTTATCCATATTTGCTCGCCCCTACTTTCCCCGGTTAACTACTGAGCTTTAGGGATGAGCTATACGCTTTGACCAAAAATTCATACGCTGAAGTGGGAATTGACTGAGAGGTGAAACTAACTGCAGATTACGCTTACGAGCCGTAGCCCATAGAGTGCCAATAGCTTGGTTAGCTATCGTGTTATGGGGCTCTGATGATAAGGAGAGAGATCATTATGAAAGATGCACACTCTGAGATCGTTAATGGAGATTACAGAATTGAAACTTAGACCTTTCAACTTACTTCTGAATCTTGACCATATCCTAGGTGTCATAATCTTATCACTTAATATATTAAGCTTAACCTTCTTGTCTAGATCCGTTCTCAAAAATTATCCAACAAAGTGCTCTAATACCATTTTATAGGAAACTTATCCATATGTTCTAAAATAGTAAGTAATATTCATAAGCAAGGAACGCATAATAGAATTATTAACAAAAAAGCAAAATCACTTTATTGATAGTAATGCCACTTCAAAGGGGAAACCTCCTAAATACAAGAAGAATAATACTTCATACCATCTATTACATCTTTGAGAGTTACATTTATAGGGAAGCACATAAGAAGATAAAGGATCTAAAAGAAGAATATTCTATCCTATGGTCCGGCCATTCATAATAGGATAAAAAGTGCCTAAATAAGCTATCTAACTAATAGAGGACGTCACATGAGAGATAAGTACACAACCTAAAAAGCAATACATGTAAGGGATGAGACTAGGGTTGGGGTCTAACATCGAGCCAAATTGGTTAGGCCCTTATGTCATAACTACTCATTTTGGTTTAGATGCCTTTAGTATTACAATACTAGAAGGCTCACTCCTTATTATCATATTAGTACTTTATATGAGCTACCCATTGGAGATTAGGTCTTCTTCAATCCTTTCATTACTTTGTTGAAAAGTGCTTTCTTATATAGTTTGCGGGTTGCAAGATCTTATTCAAGTTTGATTATATTACCACACACTCACTTGTATATGTGTTTACCTATTTCCATTTTGTTTCATTGTTTTGTACTGAATTCAACTTATTGAATCTCACTACCAACAACAAGCACTTGAGGTTTGCCCTCATTCTCTTGTTGTTCTGGCCATTGTCCATTTTATCAATTTGATTTTGTGTTAGCAAACATAGGTGTGTAAAGAAACTAGATGGTGATGATATACATTGAAAATCTTGGTAAACCAACTGGTCAAACTATAATGAGAGAATAGTTGCAAAGCTCATGGTTTAAGGTGAGCACTTTTATAATATTCACTTTGCTCGAAGGTCCGTAGGTGCTTGTCCGCATCGGGCAAGGTGCGAAGCTCTTGCTCGAGAAAAGGAGAGCAAGGATTTAGCATAGTTTGGATTTATAACATATGTATCCTCTTGATCAACATGGCATGTCTGTAAGGGAAACTATATTAGCAATAAACTTCGAAGATCGACTAGTGACCCACTTTCCTCTCGATGTCATGAGCTATAACATCCACTCATCCACAATGTTGGGTTTCATATTATATGTGTTGCTATTCGACACGGTATATACTAATTTGTCATTGACTATGTTATTCCATTGCTTATGCATATACTTTGGACTTCCCTTTTCAAATCTTATACATGTAATCATTTCTCTTTCCATCAATTCCCTTAGGTTATATCATGTTGATTCCAACACTTGTGTTTCATATTATTGGATGTTATAAAGCTTCCACCTTTGGTTGTGCGATACAATTAATTGCATAATCTCCTTACGTGCTTTGGTTTATCTTCATGCTTCTTGCATGTCCAAGTTTGACTTTAGTTTCTCCCCTGTTCTTTGCACTACTTCGTGCTTGAACATGAGCTGTACATAGTTTGACTCTGCACTTATAAATTGAAAAAGAGATTGCATATCCTCCTATGCAACCTCCATTGGAGGATTAGTTGATATCATCACGTAGTTTCTGAAAAACTTTAATGCTTTGCATAACCCATTGCACTCACGACAGTGTGGGTTTTAGCAAATATCTCCATAAGGTTTGTACCTAAGAGTTAATCCTCTATCCTAAAAAAAGAGACTATGGAGTTCACTCTCTTTGCTTGCATCAAAGGAGCCTTCCTATCACCCTGTTTTATCTTGCTCATACCTATATTACTAGAATGCTTGGGAGTTTTTCATCTATCCTAAAGAAACAAATACTAATTCAAGTTAACCCTCTCTCCTCAACAAAAGAGCCTTTACTTGAGCTAGTTATACCCAGTCACTACTACACACACACAAGGCAACGCGAGCTAGCCCATGTCATATCTATAATAACTACTTTTTCATACTCCACTTTCACATGAGATGGATTGCTTCTACCTTTCTTATTTAGTTTTCTTTTGGTTGGTTTTATTGGGGTGTAAGATGCTTCTAAATATCTGAATTAACCTATTTTTCATATCAAAAATATCCAGGTAATGTGACTCTTTTTGCTTCAAAACACCATAGTTTATCAACATTTTTATGATTATATATCCCCATATTATTACACTATGTTTGCCTACTACTTGTATCTTATAATATTAAACTATACATACTTAAATAACTACATACTTTTTCCAACATTTTACCATGGAGTGATATCTATGACTTAGAGCATCATATCTAGCTCATAATTCACTTTGGTAGCTATTGCATTGGGAACTTGGGACCTCTTTATAAATCCTATATCCTACAACTCTACCTGAGATAGAATCATGAGACCTCCTTGTAAACCTGGTGACACCTGAGGAAAAAGTGAAAGAGGGGATAGAACCAAGTCTTATATATATAATCATCTCTTCAAAATGTGCTTTATAAACTCTCACGTCTCAAGCTCTACTCTGAGCCTATCCCTCTCCTACTAAACTTGTGTGTAATGCTAAACCTCGAATGCAAAAGATTGGACGAACGCGAGGAGGAAGAACACATTTAAGGTAAACAATCCTCTCCTCCTCATGTTTATATGAACCCTCCCCTCAGGCATGATCTAGGTAAGGATTCTATCTTTGTCGAACATGTTACAACATGTAATGAAACTAGTCCTAGCCTGAGCTGGTAATCCGCTTTGGAATGCAGGCTTCGAATCGGAAATCAGAAGGTCGGGATGTACGGAGTTCTGTTAGCGAGGAATGGAGGTAACTCGCCACTAGTTCTTGGCTTAAACACTGAGTGATTCTGTAGGTACGACCCGAGCTCAACCCCATTTAGGTGGAGGTAGTGGTGTCAAAACGAAGCAGCTCATACCGTACTAATAATTGCGAATTGGTCCCGGGAGAAAAAAAAACTCTAAATTAGAAGGTTAATTTGCAAGCAGAGCAGATGGTAAGCATTATAGCACACTTACTGCCAACTATAAATTGGGTTAATAACTCGCTTAATGCAAGCAACAGCGGTACTTACCTGCAAGCAACAGCAAAACCACTTACCGCTATTTGAGGATTGAAAAGTAAGCCCTTCATACCAGCCAGTAATTTGAGGGTCGCTTGTCCGCATCGGGCAAGGTGCGAAGCTCTTGCTCGAGAAAAGGAGAGCAAGGACATTTGCTAAGTTCTATGAAAACTTCATCCCCCTTCAGGTAGGTTTTCTCATCGGGCATAGGAATTGGATTTTGTTACTAGCTAAACCCACTCTTTCCATCGCTAGCTTAAGGTCGTGGGCTTCAAAGTTCTTTTCAGGTCCTGGGTCAACCCAGCCAGACATCCTATCATGAATCCCACCAAGACCATGAATCCTAGCAAGACCAGCCGGACATCCTCCCCCCCTAGCCATTGGTGTGAACGTTGTAAAATGCCTTTCTTCTTGAATAGAACGTCACGGCACCATTGATATTTGGGGTATGATCATCTAAGGTAAAAGTGTTTCTTTCTACAGTGGGCGTCAATGGCCATCTAATTGGTTTCTATCTAATCTGGTTCACTCTATAGCAATAACTATAATAAGGCAAGTTAAGGCAAGTAAAGAACTAGAGTAAGCTGTTCCAGATCGAGAGCGTTCTCCCTTCAACTTTACTAGGATCTCATTTCAACTAAGCTTAGGCAAGTGCCGAGAGAAATTGATGAAATGTCCATGGAGGGGAAGGATAGTTTGTTTCCCAGAGCATCATAAGTTCAGGAAGGGTTGTTAAATAAGGCAGAGCAGTTATAAGCTTCTCGAGATCCCTGCTTAGGCAGGTAAGAGAGCGTATAGGGTGGCTCCTCCGCCCCTAAGATTGTTCGGATAAACTCCGGTTCAGTAAAGAATTCCCTAGATAACTCCGTGATCATTTCCGGGCGATAATCAGTATTTACGGGATTAGCTAATTTCACAGTCAGTCCTATTCAATAAGTTGACCGGTGGCCACCCCAGAGATATATGGCTGTTGTCCGTCGTTCATTGTACCGCCCCAGCTAACTATGTGTTCAATCAAGTGAAACAATCTTATCAGTAGCTTGCGAAGCGTGCTCCTCCAGAAGACGAATCATTTCCCTTTGGCCGCTTTTGACCGGCCAGCCAACTCAGCAGACTAATCAGTATAGAAAATCCGATAAATAAGAGCCTTCCTTTCCCTTTCCCGTAGGGTATTGGTTTGATGGGAAGGCCATTCTTGTATAAGAGGCAGTAGCATATTGAATATAAAGGCGTGGGGGCGTGTATGCGGGGAGTA
>Ga0233342_1000091_pt1 | contig 27400 bp, 14 predicted proteins | sample GEONDECOMP273_FD_180706 | JGI IMG/M metagenome (GOLD analysis project Ga0233342, IMG submission 180706) | Leaf litter microbial communities from Shasta-Trinity National Forest, California, United States - GEON-DECOMP-273 | ecosystem: Environmental > Terrestrial > Plant litter > Unclassified...
AGAAAGCCATACATAGAGTGAAGCGTCTCAGCTTTAGCCTTATGAGTACCCCCCTATAAAGGTGTATTACTGTAATCTGCTTACTTACAATTAGACCCTACTCGCATTTTCTCCCTTATCAACAACTCGCCTGGAACGCTCTATCTAGGCAGGTAGTTGGTAGGCAGGGCCAAGGAATAAAGAGGGGAGGTAGGAGGAAACAATATATATATTATATACAAAGCCTGTCTTTCAGGAGGGAATCACCAGGAGCCAGAAACCATAACCTAGGGAGGTTCTTTAAAGAAGGGCCTTCAGCCCAGCCAAGCCAAGTACACAGAGGGAGGAGTTATTTCTTTTTGGACCACCACTCTCGGAAGACGGGCCCTCAATAAAAGAAATAAAGGCAGTTTGGCACCTAATTATCCATGCTAAGCTGCTCTCATTGCATATAAATGTAAGTCAGTATATCATAGGTGAGGCTTGTTGTTAATCTACGTATATAACGACGAAACGTGATCAGCCCCGTACAAATTCTGTTCCAGGCCATCCATATCCCATTGGAGATATAGAGCCTATAGAGCCAGTAAGATTCGCATGCATGTAAGGTGATTCCATCCATCCTCTAAGGCAGGTGGCCGTAGGAAGCTTAGGCCACGGGAGTGAGGTGAAACTATTTTCGTGGTTACGGTCGATATAAACAACCTTCGCTAAACGCGTATTCTATGTGGATGGGTGATCCGCTGCTTCTTATGGAGGCCCGTTCTGCGTTTTCTTAGGCTCCGCTCACTTGGAGCGTGTTGTGTTCCGATGATTAGGCGTGGTTGGCCTTCCTTTCCTTCTTATGGGTCCTTTCCTCAGTGGGCGTTCATTACCAAGTGGGCAGTCCAGAGTGGGCATCTCCCCTACAAAGTGGAAGTATGGTGGACGAACAGCCAACGAATTATAGTGTGAGGTGCACCGCGATAAAATAGTCTTATCTGCCGGGATCAGTCAACAGAATAAAGAAGTGGGATGCTTCCGGAATTGCTTGTTGTGTGTGCTTGATTGCTGTCACTTGGAGACAAATGAAAGGGGAAATGGCAAAATATAGATACCACGGGTGGGTTCAAATGATTGCTTCAGCCGGGCGGGATTGATACTGCTGGTTGATCATCGCTTGGAATCTACAGGGGGAAGGAAGAAAAAAGGACCCATTATATGATGGCTCCCCTATTGCTCTAATGCCCACATGACACGGAGATGAATAAGTTCAATATAAATGAGCATATGATTTTTATTCTTAGTTCCGCACGTCCTTATGTTTTTAAATAAAACTGTTGTTTTTTGTGCGCAGGGTAAGCGTATGCCCAATTGAAGCAGGTAAATAAAATAAGCGTTATTTATAAAAATGTAAAGTAATGCATGTTGTAGCGTAGGCGTTCGGTATTGATTCTATTGCAAAAGTAGTATAAGGAGACAAAGAATAGGGGGGGCCCACCACCTCCGACCGTTCGTTGCTCATTCGCCAACATGGAAGCGGTAGGGACCACAGGCTTCGCGGCAGCAATCAATGCCATCATCAAGATAAATGTATTTTGTAACCAAGCTCTTTCAAGCACTCATTCTACAAAGCTCCCCTATTTAAATCAGGTTTATTTCTAGTGGGAGTCAATATTATTTGTAAAACTAAGGCTCGGAGAGAATAGCCCGTAGGAAAGACTATCTATTCCTCTATTTATTTACGGGATTACATAGAAGAGGGTTCTTCCAGAGGCTCCGCGATACATCTACACTTGTTTGTTCATTAAAAAGAGTAAACATTATCACCGATCTATCTCACTCACCTCTTATCCCCTGGAGGGCACACCTGGTCGTTGGTCTGTAATTGTTGAACTTCCTTTTTTTTTTATTCTAGAGCGAAGCGCCCTGGCTTCCAGTTCGTCTTAGTTCTTCATTGCCTATGGTTAAGCAGGTTCTTTTTGGTCGATGGCTTTAGTAAATAATTTTATACCAGGTCAAGAAGACCAGATAAGGTTTTCAAAGGGAAGAAGGAAAAATATAGATTGATTGGTTTGATTAGCTGGGAAAGAATAAAGAAAATCTTGATTTGGCGTAAGTGCTTTAATCCGAAGCCAGCAGGCTTAAAATGGAAGTAAGAGGCCGCAGATAAGTAGCAGCAATCAGGCTGGCATTGGAAGTAAGAGGCAGAAGCCTTATCAGATAGACTCATTGTTGCCATTACTCACCAAGGGGAATAAAAGGATAACCTTTACCTTTATAGATATCTATCTTATCCCTGTTTTCCACCCTATCTGCTCTTTTTACCCACCTGTTCATGTTCCTAGGTGCCTTATAGAAGTGTCTTTATGTAATTTTTGATCGATGCTTGCTCGCTTAGGGTGCGGTCCGTGCCTTGTGGTGGGGGCGCGGGCTTCCAATTATTGGTGTTCCGCCTCGGGTTCTTCTCATTGGTCTGTGCTATCCGCCGGTGTAATATGCCCGTAAGGGGGTGCATACCACACTAGATTGGTAGATAAGGTAGTCGGTATGGGGTTGATGGTAATTGTTTGGGCTGATGGATGCTTCCAAGGGGTCTATCTGTCGTTAGCAACCACATCGTGAGGCATCCCTAGTGGACAGGGTTTATTTCATCCTGAAATGGAGAAACTAGCTCTACGAGCTTCAGTCGTGTAAGCCCAGGGGAATAAATTACTTGAGGCCTCAGCGACCTTGGTTGAGTAAGTGACCATGCGTAAGGCGGGTGTTATTAGGCAGATCCTGCCTGGCTTTCCTTTAAGTGGTAATTGAAACAGTTCAAAGTGGCCTATTGAGTTATCCTATATGTGAACCTGGCTTTGAAGTGGGAAATTAAGTAACAAAAGTGGGGTGGTTAAGAGGAGATATAAAGAAAGAATAATGTGAACCTGGGGCTGCCAATCTATGTAAAGTTGACCATCTGAATTGCTTCTGTGGACGCTTGTCGTATAGGAACTCCAAAGCATATGTCACAGGCTAGTAATATTACTATAGACAACCGTAAGGCTAGTAGTTATGGAACTTACTATAAAGACAACCGTACCGTAAGAAGTCTCTAGTGCATGGAACTTTCGGAGGCTAATAAGACGGAACTAGTAGTTATTACTTTATAGTAGAACTTTCCTTCTCTACAGCTAATCTAATAGTAGAAGAGCATGTCACCCCAATTGTATTCCATTGACCCTGACTTCACTACTACATATTAGGCACTGGGTGTAGGTAAAAAAGTGATAGAATTGAACCTCCAGGATGGACTTCTATTCCATTTGGGACATCTCTATCTTCCTTCAAGTGAGCATGAGAAGCTAATTTGGGATGCACATTATACCCCTCTCTCGAGGGGAAATGTGGCATAAAACTTTTGTGTGGTGAAGACAATACTAAAGTGGTGTTGTAAAAGTATTTATATTGGACCAAACTCTTACATGACATTAGTAAGTATATCATATCATGCACCACCTATGCTATCACTAAACCTACCATCAAAAAGTAGGGGTTGTACATTCCTCTACCTACCATAGATAAGCCCTAGGAGCTAGTCTCCATGGATTATATATAAATTCTACCCTCAACAAAGGTCCGGAGGTCTTGCGCTTCTGAGGGCAAGGATGGTAATTCTTTTTTTGTGGTCATTGATCATTTATCTAAGATGGCCATTTTGGCACCTTACAAGAAGATTATAATATTAGAAACCACTACTAACCTCTTCTTCAAGCATGCTTAGGTTCATTTTGGGCTGCCATGGACCATTATTTCATATAGGGATAGTGGGTTCCTTAGTACTTTCTGGTCCAACTTGCGGTTCATCACTATCTCCAGGACGCTGTGCTGTCCCTTCGATTGCGCATTCGCGATGAATTATATATGTAATTACTGGGCGCTGTCTCTGGCTGCTTCGCTATGGGACTGCACTACGAGACTGGTCTAAGAGGAAGAGGCTTGGTTGGATATCGGGCTGGGTTGGATACAGTAAGTGCCTAAAAGCTCGGGTCAGTGCCTGCTAGGCTCTGCTCTACGTGATAAACCTCCTTTTTTAATTCAATAAGATAAGCTAAATAAGAGGGGGGTAGGGGGCCAGGTGAGAGCAACAGTCCTGTCTTCGTTCGGCGCGAATATACTCTATCCAGGTACTTACTAATGGGGGGGCAGTTCCAGGATCTCAGCTGAAGTGCCGTACGATATCTGGTGACTGGCTGGCAGTATAGAGATAAGGCAGTTTACGCTATGCCCTCTGCTCAATAACCTTTATAGTTATCCCCCCCAATACTGGAGCAGGGGGGACAGAAGGTTTATAGATCTCACATCAGTGCTTTACGCCATCCCATCATCCAATCCCCATCCAATCCCATCCCATCCGTTGGGATAACATAATGGGATGACCGGCTGAAATACTGCTCGGCGAATATTTTGTCAGCCAAGCTATCTGGGGCTGTGAACAATCTCTCTGCTCTAGCGTCGGCGAAGAATAAAGTTCCTACCCTATGAGACTGGGCAACAACCTGGTTGGTTACTCAACTATTGTGCCTGCAATGCTGCTATGCCTTCCAGCCATCTTAATTATTGGTGAGCTACAGTCCTGTCCGCGACGAATCAACTCCCATTGGGGTGCATTAAGTAAGCGGGTCTGATTGAAGGTCTATGGTAAGCATGTTGTGATTCAACTCTCTCTGTCTGGCGAAGCCGGTAAACAGTTCGGGCGTTAGCCCCGCATTAAAGTAAGTTAGAGTAAGAGAGTCTTCTGTAAGGTAACTTGTCTCTAAGCAACTAAGAAGACTGGGTAATATCCTGCCTAATTAGGAAACTGGGTAAGAAAGAGAAGGTCATAGGGTAATCACTCACTGACTCACTACTCACTGACTGACTACTCACTGACTGGGGTGCATGAAGGGAAAGAAAGTCATAAATATCTAGTGCTGCTAAGTGATTGTACTCGTGTCTCTAAAAGGGTAACTGATATGAGGTAACATGACCTGATGTTCTAGGGCTGGCTGCTCCATAGAAGGAAAGGTAACATCCATGATCCCACCCAAGTTTGTTTCTAGGGTTCCGGGCATAAAAAAGAGAAGAGTAAGAAGGGTCTGATCTCACCATCCCATAAACTCGGGGCTAGTAAGGTAACCATTCTTCCTTCGTGACTACGTGTCTGATTGGGGCTGCTCCCACCCATCTATCTGTTTGTAGCAGGTGAAAGAGTGAGGGTATTTAAGCGAGACCTTCCAGCTACTTTCTTTCTTTCGCGTTCCTGGCTTCTAGAGACTCCATCCCCTACCCCTAATCTGGTGCTGCTTTGGTCTTCTAGGAGTGTGCCTCTAACCGGTAACTGGACCTAAAGTTATAGGGCTGTAACATCTAATCTGGTAGGTTAGTGGCTACAGCAAGCGTGATAACGATTCCTATTTAGGGGGACTTTCCTATGCGTGGAATAAGTCTTACACTTGTAAATTAGAGGGGGATGCACCGAAAAAAGGAGGGAGAGGGAACAAATATGAGATTGGTGGGAAAACAAAGTTGCAACTCTTTGTTATTGGAATCTAACCAATGGAAATACAGCTATGTTCTATCCGTAAAAAAATATGTAATACTAGTTATGGAATAAGAATAATCATAACCAATGTTATATATAGGGTATTACAACTATATACAATACAAGTTTAATGAAACCACAGTAATGAACTAGCTTTACCATCATAGGTAGTAGCTTATCTCAGCTTCAATACTATTCAAGCTCAAATACTGATACTACGTATACGGTAATCATACTAGAGACCACTTGGATAGGATTCATACTAATCTCAGCATCATGTAAGCTGTATCAATCTAAGCTTGTAATAAAATGTACTAATAGCTATGAGTGTACTTGCTTATCCTAATAGAAGTAACACCATTAATATATATAGAACATGTAGTGATTGCTCTGATAACACTAGCTCTATGTAACTTATCTCCATATTGAACACTTTTCACAGGAATGGTAGAGCTCTTAGTAACATACATAATAAGCAGTATCACTATGTTTCCCATTTCATGATGAGCTAACACGATTAGGCTCTATCTACTTACCCTATGAGCTAGTAAGAAGCTTGTAGCTATAATATCAAAAATGGAGTCTATTAATCTTGTTACAGATAATGAGCAAGGACCATTGTATTCCATCAACCACTATTACTAGTATAATCACAATTAACTAGGAACCAGCTTACCTTCCATAATGAGGCGAGTTTATAGCATGAAATTAAACAACTCTCTCACTTCTATGAGTTTATGATACCTAATGTACCTCTATCTATAGGTAATAGCAGTACTTTGACTTCTAACTATTAGTCCAATACGATCAATCAATGGGAATCAAACCACATTAAGCTTATCCTTAGTATTCAATAGATAACCTTAAACACTTGTTTAGATAAGCTGTAACAATAACTTACATTGTAACCAAATACGTATGGTTGCAATCAGTACTTATTCGTAATAAAGCTTATTAGGCTAATTAGTATCATTGAATCCCTATGATATTGTAATGGTTTTACTTAACCTTTATCCATATGTCTCTTATCACCATTAGTTGAAATGGGTCTAGTTTATAGAGTAACACAATCATAAAGCTCGTACATATATACCAGAGTGATTGGGCTTATCTCTGCTTATTTTAGTAATAGAACACATATCATGTTAATGATGTAGATACCGTGAAACCCATTAGTGATAGGTACTAAGCTTAACTATGCTTACTTATAACTCTATATCACTTGTTTCATAGATTGGTATAAGTTACGTACTTATAGTAATGATCTCGCTTCTCTGTAATGAACACTAATGATTAGGGAATCTCTGTTAGATTAGTGATATTACAGCTCATCTCTTTCATTTCCATATGTTGACCTATCTTCCTTATTAAATGGGTATACTTCTACCTATATAACCAGACTCCGAGGAGTTGTATTAGGTTGATCGTTTACTATTAAATAAGAGCAAACGACATACACACTCAGATAAGTAGGGTTACTATTTGGAGCACTGCGGGAACATACCTAAACTACTATAGAGGAGACTCCTGGGAGGAATAAGCAATGGCGATACTCCCATAGGAGTCTCGTTCTCCTATTGGTTGGGAATAATCCATGGGAGGGAGCTGCTCTAATCCGCTATCCCCTAGCTACGCTGCTAATACAATGGGAAGAAATAGGGTTCTCAGTTATATATTTAATTATTCCCCATATATTTCCCACAATAGAAATAGAATAGTATTTATTCCCTGTAAGGAACGACCGGATTATTATCCTAAGCGCAGGTGTAGCTCCTATGGTGTTCATTCCAGCTCTCATCCATATCGGTACGGGCTTGGTAAACCACTATTTAGTACGTACAATAAATTACCCTCTTGGTTTCGTTCATAGGAGATGTGGCATAGATAGAAGAAGAGCATTCGGTAGGGCTCGGTCCAGCCTCATTTTATTGGTACGCTCAGGTCACACTCTCTTGGTCTGCTCGACTAGCAGGAGAGGAACGCGAAGGTTTATAAAAAAAAATAGCTAGCTCATCATTTGTTTCCGAACTCATTTGCCTCGCTAAACTCGCTCAATCAGCAGGCACCAACCGTTTAGTCTGGGTTACTTGTAATTAGCCATCACCATTGGGGCTTCTAATTCCGACAAAGTAAACCCCTAGTAACACAATCTTTATTGGTCTGAAGGGACAAAGTCAATACAAGTTGACATGGCCACCCTATGTGCATTCTTCATTCTTTGTGATTGAAAGACAATATAATAATGGGCAAAAAACTCCATCTAAACGTATTCCTGATTGGTTATCCGCCCCTCAAAAGTATTAAGGGCCCCTATCCTTTCGGAATCCCCGATTTATAGCAAGGGCTTTTCAAAAGCCTTCGTGGGTTGGTCCCCATTTTTGAGCCAATGGAATCGATCATGGATTTGGGAACCCCAGTCTTGGTTAATCTATTCTAGCTGGAATAATTTATTAAGTTTAGCAACCCTCGTCTTCATCACTAGAAAGACCATGATTGAAAATGGAGTGAGGAAGCAAAGAAAGCTTTTCAAATAGAAAGCAAGCTTTATTTAAGGCTTCGGTTCTGGTTAGCCCAGACTATGGTAAGGAAATTGCCTTTTTTTCTTTTGCTTGTGCAGAGGGCCACCATTGATGATTCACAGCCGGTAAGTCAGGTAAATGCATTGTTTTCTTCATTAGAGCGGCATGAATAGAAGTTGCCAACCTTGCCTCTTGATCCAGTCATAGTGAAAGCCCCTTTCTAGCAATGGGGCTTTCTTTTATTGGTCAGTTCCATCAGAACTCCAGCAATGGGTTCAGTTGGATACTTACAGCTACAGACTACTTAACCACATGAGTAGAGGCAGTGCCCTTGAAGACTTCTTCCAGTACAAGTATTGTAAGATTTGCAGAATCTAGCAATAAAAACCTTATAAAAATAATAAATAAAGTGGTTGGTGAGAACAAGAGAGCATGGGATGGTTTGCCTTAAGTTTGCACTATGGCTGACCATATTACGAATAAACGTGCTACTGGTAAGAGTTATTTTGAGCTAGTTTATGGCTTAGACGTGGTCTTGCCAGTTAACTTGAAGTTGTCGGTTTATAGATTGGAGGAGTTCACTACCAATCAGGAAGCACTTCACGCTCACATTGACCAATTGGCATAGCTTGATCAAGACCAGCGGATGGTCTATGATCATTTGGTTGACTATCAGAGTCAGGTGAAAAAGGTTTTTTATCACAAGACTAAAGAAAAATCTTTTTAGGTGGAAGACTTAGTATTGCCATGGGACAGAAAGAATGCTAAAGCAGGATACCACGGCAAGTTTTATAGCTTATGGTTGGGACCATACCTCATTGATTCATTAGCGGGTCCCACCACATTATATTGGGCAGATCTAGATGGAGAGAGAGAACAGCTGCCAGTCAATGGGCAGCGCTTTAAACTGTTACATTGAATGTTAAAAAATGGTTTAGAGGGGTTTCCTGGGTAGTTAGAGTTTGATTTCGTCATTTATCCGTTGTCGTTCATTCCCAACTTACTTTTTTTATTTCAATATTGTTGTTTTTCATGCTTTTCCTATTTTTTAGCCTTAGACGTTTTTCTGTTCATCAATAAGCATAACAAATTGTATTGCACATGTGTGAGTAGTCCTACGTCCTTCGGTTTTTTTGTTTCCTTGCATTTCATTTACAGCGCATCATTTTCTGTTATCTTTAAGCAAAAAGTTGAGTCTTATGTCATGGCGCAGCTTGCACTGCATCCAATTTCATTTTGACCCAAGCCTGGATGAGGCCACTATTCTTTCCATTGCATGAGTCTTTAGTTTGGTGGGCGAGGTAGTAATTGAAGAGACAATTAGGATAAGTCTCAAGTCATCTTGTTGTCTTGTCTCTTTAGGGGTTTATCGAGTCATCTTATCTTGATCAGTTGAGTTCCTCATCCAGCCGGGTATTACACCGTATCATTGTACTTCTGTGTTTTATGCTTCATGCTAGAAAAGGGGGTTTTCATCATTGCCTTTTATCGCAACAAATAATTCCTCATTGACTACAACACATCCATCTGGGGTTGACTCAGAAGCTAGAGCGCATTGATGGTCGTTAGCCTTATTGGCGACCATCTCGCATCCGACAGGACTAAGCGTTATTTAATCTTTATAAGATGAGTTACATCAATATTGAACTCCAGATAATTTTGAACATTGATGGGTTGTGCACGTACCTTAGAGCCCATTAGCCTCATTGTGGGTTTCTTCATGCCTGGCATGTGTTTTCATTATCAGCATTTGACCAAGTGACTTTGTCCTAGCTGTTTACTTCAGTTCATCTTTCCAGTGGGAGGAGTGTACAGGTTTCACTGGCTTGCAAGTTGCAGTTGCAGGTATACATGCATAGTTGGATCATCATTCCAAATTGGCAGTTTTTGCTAAATAAATTGAGCCTTAAGGTCTAACAAATATATTTGTAATATTCCTTGCCTGTTGAAAAAGGCCTTAAAGCAAGGTTGTTGGGCTGGCTTTGTCAAAGGATAAAAGCCTTTTCACTTGTGGTTTTTATGAAAAAAGGATAAGAGTTATAAACCTGATTCAACCTGCTGTTTGACTCTAACCAAAAGCAGCAAGTTCGCTGTCCTTACCTAGTCTTTCCAAGCTTTGGCCCGATGAAATGCCTCATATAAACGAAATTCCTGTTACTAAATTTACTAAGCATAAAATTGAGTCGACTTCCTTGCCCTCAAAAGGACAAGCCCTCCGGACCTTTTTTGAAGAAGAAATAGAAAGTAAAAATAGAGATATAAATAGGAATAGTAATAGGAGGATTAGTAAGTTGAAGTTTATAGAGTTGAAGTGAAATAGAAGGTACGAAGTCGCTTGTCCGCATCGGGCAAGGTCCTTTCAAAATAGAGAGATATCAGCAACCAGGGAATAACTCCTTTAGATACTAGCCTTTCGGAGGTAAGGTCTCTTTTATATATGTTTAGTTTATAGGAAAGTTTCTACTTTGGAGTGAGGAAGAGGTTTATCCTATGGTATCTTATTTTTAGGTTAAAGAGAAAGATAAGAAGAGCGCCAATAAAGGTGCTAAATTGAGCTGCACCTTCAAGCTAATTTGAGTAGTCCACAGGATAATGATTCATAGGGCAACCCGATCTACTCATAGTGCCTATTCCTGATAACTAAATACCTAAAAAAAGACCTGGGCTAAGACGGGTTTTTGTCCTAGTGAAATACCGTGTTTAATCCATATGTTGGTGGCTTGAGAAACCATTGATAACAGAATGGGTTAAAGGCCGGTGTTGTAATCCGGGTTTCAGGTCTTGATACTAGGCCCATGCCTGAGGCATTAATGTATCACAAAGTGGAACACTTTTGGGAGGTAAGGTATGTATATATATAAAAGAAGAAGGACAGAAGCCCTTTAATCCCTGATGTTCATCCACCATGTACCCTTCCCCCTGAAATTAGATCATTTCAAGTATCCATGCAAGGTGACAAGTGATTAATACAAGTATCTCTGTCAGTTCTTTAGGCCTAGGTTGGACAAGTATATTTATAAAGAAATAGAAAGTATTGGTAAGCTAGCATCGTATAATAAGCTAACTCACCCACTCTTCTACTGGTCTAAATAATGAATTAGTTGCCAGCCAGTTCCGGGTAATAAAAGCTATGCCAACTTTATTCAGTTTTTATTTATGGGCACAGCAGCTAGCTTAAATCTATAATATTTAGGGGGGCGGGCAGGACGCCCATCATTTAGGTTTCAAAACATCCATGCTGGGGGGGGAAGACCTACTAATAACTATTCTAATCACTATTTAGCCCATTTCATTTCCTTCCCCTCCTTTGCCCCTTAAATATATACCCTAAAAGAGCTACGCACCATTTATTCCGTTTAATTAGTCTTGATATATCTTTTCTAATTCTGTTCTTAACCTACCTAAAAGAAATGAAAGATGGTTCGCCCGGATATACAAAAAGGTGGGTGTAGCGCAGACACCCCTCCCTTAATGCTCGTATTGGTGGTTGAATGAGCTATTCAGACGTCCCATTTCCCATCCTTATATAGATGCCACTTGTCCCCGGACGCATCATACTATTTATATAGGACTTCTTTTTTGGCCAGACAAATGATGGACCAACCCTCCTCCTCTATATTCTAATTTATACCTCTGTATGCTTCGAGTTAACCATACCTATGATGGATAATAGGCGGCAGCGAAGAAGACAGAAACCGGCACAAATAAGAGCTAGAGTAAAACCAGCCAAGCTAATCAAGCGGATAGGAAAGGAAAAAGACCGATTCCAACAAAAGGATAGGATCAAATAAGCAAGCGAAGCAGCACCCTTAATCCCCGGACGATAAGAGCATAGTAGGCCCCTCTCTATTTATAGATAGATATATATATCAGGGTGAATAAGAGAGAGGTGGTCCCGATAAGTGGAGTTTATGAAGTATGGCTCCTTATAAATTGGGTAAGTAGGGGGGCAAGGTTGGATTGGCAATAGAGAGATACTAGTAGTGGCAGGCCTCCGGAGGACACAAATGAATTAGTCAATTCTTTTGAGCGCGCTTCCGCCCCACTTTCACCCTTTTGTAGGCGCTTACTTAGGTTAACTCCGAAAGGTTTATTAGGGTAACTCCGAAGCCAGGTGCAACAACTAATCCTTGCCCTCAAAAGGACAAGCCCTCCGGACCTTGTTTTTTTATTCTCTAAACACTGTGACGCATAATTACCACTCTTGTGGCATGTTAAGCACTTTATTTTACTCAAGTCCTTCTTCCTCCCCGGCTGTGATGTCCCTCCATCACTGTTACCCTTCTTGATGGAACTCTTTCCTTTTCCCTTCCTTGTCTTACTAACAAGAGCCAAGCTCTCATCACTACCTTCCTACTTGCTTGCTTTTGACTCCTCCTGAGCATCCTCCTTGATGCAATCATCCCAAAGTCTCTACCAATCTGGGAGATTCTCCCGAGTGCAAAATCCCTTGACAAATGGTTCCCATGGCTTGGGAAAACCAATAAGTAGATCCAAGGAAAAGTTTGAGTAAGTACCGTACCAATCTGGGAGATTGGTAGTGTTGCTCCCTTTAGAGGAGAGCTATTACAATTTCCTTGTAGAGTGTACGTTCTTTACATAATCATCGTTTAATACTTTCTTTTCTGCTTTGGGAGCTCATGAAAAGAAGGATATAAAAGCTATGTGGATGATCTTGGATGCAGTTAAGGATCGTTTGATTCCTCATCACAGTTAAGACACCAAATTCATCAAGCCTTAACCATCAACTTGAAATAGAAATAAGCATCATTTAGATCTAAAACAACCAGGGATTCCCCTTAAGTATTCATGGTCCTTTTCAACAGCAGAAATCTGAATATAATGAGTGAAGGCATACCCGTAATAAATGCAGATTTTAACTTACAAGTGTGTGCAACAGTCCATGCACTAGCTCACTATCCAGCAACCAGCAAGCAACAGCAACCGCACCCGAAAGCGGCAATCCAAAAACCCGCAGATTCCGGACAGATTTTGGGAGACAACTCTCCTCCCAACCAACCCCTCGATCTAGAGATCGACAGCCCCCGAACTACTTACCAGTCAATCAGCCAGTCTCTCCACCTCCCTCACCATAACCTTAAGACAAATAACCTCGTCTCAAGCCACGAATCTAAACTCCCTTCACCACATGAATGCTCAAAACTCCATAAAAATGAATCCATGAATCCATCCATCCAAGAATGAATCCCCCAAGCAACTCCCTTGCTCTCTTTTGAATCCCTTGTAATTACATGCATGACCCCTCTTTGCTCTTCATGCAAAGTCCACATGCATTAACACATTTATTCAGTTTCATTTTCACTTAAACTCTACTTAAGTGTGCACTTTTATTAGCTCTTCTTAATAATAACTAGCTAATTTCTTTTTTTATTTACTTTGGTTAGGAATAGTAAAAGGGCTTAGGACTTGCTGGCGTTGGTGGGATCGCTAGGTCAAGGCTCGCTGTCCTCTCTTTTCGTTTTCTGGGGATGGATGGACCCAATCTACCGTACACGGCTAGCCTAAATCTCCCAGATTTGGCAAAGCTCATTAATGATCCTATCTAGCATGATCTCAGTTGGCCACCCATGCCGACCAAGTTTCCCTCTGACATTCCCAAGTGAAAGGGTCAGCCTAGAGAGGATTCATCTAACTATGTTATTACATTTCATCTATGGTGCTCCTCCAATAGCTTCACGCATGATTATGTACAGCTTAGGTTGTTTCAACGCACCCTCACTGGGTTGTATACAAAAGGGTACATTGAAGAAACAACTGGCTATCACACCACCTTTGAGTAAATAGCCAACGCTTTTTTTACTTTCTTTCAATTACCGGTCTGTCACGATACTGGCGACAAAATTCTCACCAGTTGTCACCAAGCCACTGCTACCCATATAAGGGATCACATCCATGAGTGGCATAGACGATGTAGTTTATGTAAGATCAAGCTCAAAGGGCCCCTTCCTCTTGGACTGGTTTTTTTTATCTCTTCAGTTATGGTTACCTTACCTTACCTCAAATTGGTTGGTCACTCTGGGCATTAGGGCATTAGGAGTGTTTGCTATAGGGCCTTAGGAATATTAGGAGGCTGCGGGTATGAGGGCATTAGGAGCGCTAAGGAAAGGCTGTGCCATTAATTAGTGCTTTTAGCTGGGCTTAGTTATGTTAGTTATGTTAGGTGGGCTTAGGGAAGGCTGTGCCGTGAGGAGGGTAGCTTAGGAGCTGGGTTTAGGGGCATTAGGGAAGGCTGCTAGGAGGGTGCATCAAGCAAAAAATCCTTGGCTGTATCCGTGGGTTAGTAGCTTAGCTGTAGCTTCGGTATTAGCTGGTATTTTAGCTTTAGGGAAGGCTTCGAGTGTGAGTAGAGGGGCATGCTTAGGGAAGGCTTTTGCAGTAGGAGGGCATTAGCTTGAGGACGGTAAGAGGCTGATTGTCTATGCTTTATCTTGTTGTACTTCATAAGGTATTCTATCATATTTGATGAAAATTGTGATCCTCTGAAACTAGTTCCCTTGGAACTCTAAATCTTGTAAAAATCTATTCATACAAGAACTTAGCTACTGATTCTTAATTTGCCTGCCTTAATGCTTTGACTTCCACTTATCCAACTTCAATTAATTACAAAAACCAACTAGTATATAAGTTGCCACTCAGGTATATCAAGCAGAAGAGAGAGTACGAAGGCAGGTTTGGAGAGGAACGATGTAATGTAAATCAATTGGTATGGAAGGGAAGGGCACACGAACGAGGCATAGGAGGCAAGAGCAGAAGTTAGGCAGCAGGTATGGAGGCGGAGGAGGAAGGAGGGCAATACGGTAGCAACAATCAACTCAACAAAGCAAGCAAGATAAACAATCCTGCAACCCAGCCCTATAAGCCCGTATCAACAATTCGTTGGAACCGGCCTCATTGACCTTTAGTAGATCGGAAAACGTCACTTGAATTGCACGGTTGGGTACGGATCATCTCAGGTACTAAAGCAGTGCTCAAATGGCTCAAATGGCCTTATAAGCATGTTCTCTCGTCACTGTACCCTTCCTTCTCAATTGAAGGAACAAGACTGACAGCTTGAGCAATAGGCCTATAGAGATCAGTGCTTCACCAGCAGTAGAGATATTTATTATAAAAATAGCTCCGGCGCTAATCGAGTTTTTCCCTACGATGTCACTAGGTGCTAATTCATTTTCGTGCCTCAAGATTGCACACCTCAAATATTGCATCTCCGACAACTTCGACAACTCCGACATCCGACCTCCAACATTCGGCGATGTTGGAGATGTGAAAAGCTTGAAAAGGTTACTAGGGGTAATAAACACAATGTATCCACTTCCTTACCCTGTTATTAACTGGTAAATTCACAAGTGGGAAGGTGGCGTGTGAAACATAATCAATCCCATATTAAGTGGATCAATGACCCTAGGGCCTCTCCTTCGTACCTCAGTCGAGTGGTTACCTCCTTCTCTCAGTTATGTTGGCTCAATAGGACCGGAGGGACTCTTAAGTAGGGGAGAGTAATTTATCGCGAGCCCTTCCATAGGGCGAGGGCCCGGAGCGGCGCTCAACCGTCTAGGTATAGGGTCCTTCTCTCGGCCGTTCCTTCCTTTCCATCTCCTTTCGGCCATAGACCAGTTGACTATAGACAAGCGAGAAATACCCATTTTTAATATGTGATAACAACTAAAGTACGCGGTTAACCCATCTGCTGATCATTTAACTTGTTGCTTGCTGAAGGAAGAAGGTAGGTCATAGCAGCCATTTGAATGATTTAATATCACATGTAGTATAGCAGCATAAACTTCCTGGCAGCTTACTAAATAAATCATAATCTAGCAAGCCCGGGATCAAATAAAGAGATTGCACGGTGAATCAACGTAATAAGTAACAGCGGTGGCCTGCTTTATATTTACTGGTGAACGTTAAATGACATCTGTGGTACTTGTATTTTTATTGGCTGTTGATGAAGTAAGAAGCCTTACCCCTTGAACCTCGACCCTTTTGACTTGGATACTCAACTTGGCTTGGTTGGTTATTCAACTGCGCTATTTTCATGCTTGGCTTTGACACTCTACCATGGCTACTATCCAGCTAAAACACCATCTTATCACTATAAAAGCTTATCAAAATCCGTATTATTTTTAAAAGTACGTATTAAGACCAAACATCCAAGTTTAGAGCTTAGGGATAGCAGCCATTTACAAACAATAAACCAGGAGGAACAATCACCTGAATAACCATATATTATTCTACCATATTTTTTATATAAATATTTTACCTACTCTCGCTTAGGAAGGGATCAGCAGGCCCGGGCCTACCTTGAACTTTGAATCTTGCTTGCCTTAAGGTAATTTAGCTCGTAACCTCTGGGTGGTTTTGTGTGCCCTGGACTCGTCATTCAATCATTCATTCTGGCGTAGCGACCTGTACTTAGCAACATTAGAAAGTTTTAGTTAATGTACAGTACTAAAAAATCTGTATGAATAGTACACCCACGTGTCGAGAGACGAGGTCTATATACTTTAATCATTGCCCACAGGTAAGGAGATCCGCAGGATCGATGCCTCCCAATCACATACATATTTGATCTCATCAACAGGAACCACGAATTTTTAAAAACCTATAAGATGCCTTTTTAGATATATAAAACCCCTCTCCCTTATGGTCGAGCGGCTCCGCCCCTGTTTGTCGTGGTTCCGAGGAACGAAGTATTCCACCGGGGTATCAAATTTGCATTTGTATTTAGGCAAGTCGATGAATTCTGGCATTTCAGAGTGATTCCTTCCATCCAACAGACGAGGTTTTCTGATGGACCATAATCCATCCCATCCCAAGTTATAACTAGAGCCTAATATCCAATGAGAATAGACATAAGATAGCCTTGAACTAGAAGTGGGAAACTTCTTATTATAGAGTCATGCCCTTAGGCATAAAAAACATAGGAGACACATATCAACGTGCTATGACCATCACATTCCATGATATTATCCATAAGATCTTCTAGTTCTATGTTAATGACCTACTAGATAAGTCCCTGTTGTGTAGTTACCATACCAAGGACTTATTGACTATTTGAACTCTTTTATTATGCCTTAATACCTATAATATCCTATTAGGCCTTGGCAAATGCGTTTTTGGCGTTACCAAAGGTAAGTTGCTGGGTTACATCACGCCCTGTCGAGGTATTTACATAGAACCTGCAAAGGCTAATACTATCATAGAGATGTTGTAACCCCATAGTATAAAGGCTATCTGATCCTTTCTAGGCCATGCCAGAGTAATCTTACACTTTATAGATGGTTTCACTGAGGTCTCCCACCCCCTTACTCACCTGTTGAAGAAGGGTACACCCCTTGCCTAGGATGATGAGTGTAAACAACCCTTTGAACAATTTAAGAGCACGCTTAGTTTTAATGGCTATTTATCTAGGGCCGCCCATATTTATATCACCAAAATCATATCATCTTTTATTACTATATGTGTATACCTTCAACTAGGCCATATTTTTTTTCCTTATGCAAAAGGATGATGGTTAGAGAAAGCATGTAGTCTACGCCCATTAGTAGGAACCTAGTTGATTATGATACGTGCTACACACCTGTAGAGAAGCTATGGTGTTCCCGTTCATCTGTTCCCGTTCATTCCTTAGACTAACCGAACTACACTTTACTATCAAAAGGCTATAGAAATGCTCTCCTCTCGAAGGTCACTAGAGTAAAAGCAAATATTCCTAGAAGTGTGGTATGCCATTAGGCGAAAGAGACCCCGACCCCAAGAGCAAGTAATGAAGTACTCAAATGGGAAGGTGGGACAAGTCATGAGACAAGTACTCCCACACACATGAGAAGCAAGCTTACCTGCCACATATAAGGGGATAGAAGGGGGATAGCGGGTTGAGGCGGGTTGAGCATGTCCAGAAAGACAATATCATGTACTGGTCCGATAACTGGTACTACTAACTGGTCTGATAACTGGTACTACTAACTGGTCTGATAACTGGTACTACAACGCTTAGCAAGTCCTGTTCTCCCACTCGTAAATCAAATCTCATGCTGACCTGTCCACAATAAACTAAAACTACTGATTCTGATCTTCTGCAAAATACCTATAATAATGTAGGCAAGGGACTGCCAGTGTACAGGGATAGCTTCCAGCACAGCTTTGACCAAAGTGAATCTGCCACCTAGGAACAACAATCCGATATACCAAGATGTTACCCTATTATAAATCCTGTTGTAAAGCCATAGCCAATCCCCCAGATTCATTTGGCTTTAACATAAAGCCTAGGTATTTTATACCATCCTGAAAAACTATATTATGGTGTCGAGGGGATTCACATTTTGAATAGCTTCTTCTTGGCCCTCCACAGCTGGAAAATGATGCAAGATTTCTGGCGGTGAACCTCCATTCCAGCGGCCTTACAATACAAATAAAGGGCCTGATGAATTGCTTGGGCATCCCTCAAGGAACCATCCCCCAAAAGGCAAATATTGTATACAAACAGCAGATATAGATTGCAGATCGAGAAGAAACATGGCTCAGGAAATTGAAGAGTATAAGGCAAGGATCCAAGAGCTTTAACAGGAATTAAAACGCTACAAGGTATATAAGACTAGTGTCACAGAGTGAAAAGCTTGCACCTTTGAGTTGCAGGAGGAGATGGGGATTACACTAAGACAGATGTACACTAGCCTGAAAGAGTTCCAAGACTTATACTTATCTACACAACTTCTTGCATTGTTAGATACATAGTCAAGGACAAGAAAGTACTGTTGCATGGAGTCCAGTTGGCTATGGATGAATTGAAGAAGTCGCAAGTGGAAGAGAAAAACACGCCTCCAGACTTTCCTAAGATGACAGAAAGGGAGAAACAGCTCCATTATGCAACACTAGCTAACTGCCAGAAAGCAGGTACAACGCTTGAAGAGGTTATATCTGCATAAATCAGCAATTGCACACGCCTACACACAGTTGCTGAAAAGATGATTGAATGGTGTCGGTTATCCAAGCTCGGAGATATTAGTGCACCAAGGCCCATAGAACAAATTTTGGTGAAGTTATAAGACTACATAAACTCCAGAGGGATTTGAATCCGAATGGTCACTCGAGTCACTAAAGATGTATTAAAAGAACATATAGCTGGGCCATCTATAGATATCGATTTTTGCCATTCCTTTTTTAGTACACTCGTTACCAACCACTTCGAACCAAAAGCATTGTCAAACGGCAAGCAGGCTCGACCATAAGGGAGAGGGAAAAGGCTAATTTATGTAGTTTATGCCTTACCCAGTTTAGATGCAGTAATTTACCATATTCATATTCTTGGGCTGCCTCAATAACCAGGGAGAAAACTTCCTAGGCAAATAAAAATGTCCGCCAAGAGAAACCAGGTCTTTTTTTAGGGAAAAAATAGCAAACTGAGCAGTTCTTTCTCTTTTTGCTTTTAGAGCCTTAGGGAAAAAAAGGTCCCGGTGAGCAGTGTATGCACAACTCTTATTAGGGCATAATATCTCATCACTAATCCCAAACGGATATCTCCACTGCTCTGACTCTTATGGTTATCTACCTAACCCCTTCATGTTTTCCTACAACATAATAGAATTCTTTCTGCCTTGCCTAGACCCCTCTAAGAGTTCTTTAGAGTAATGTGTACCCTTCTTCTCTTGGGGCTACTGGGTTACCTGATGAATGACTTAATGATCTGGTTACTTCACTATAAATGATCTGGCTATTGGCTTATCCTATGAACAAATGATCTGATGATCCTACTATCTGACTATCTAATAGATGGGGTTCTAATGTAGCTTTTCCTTACTAGCTAGTTATGATTGAACATGAACCAATCTGATAAGGAACCCTTTCCTCTCTGTATAATGAGTACGTGGAATGTATGTCTTTTAAGCATTGGTTCTATTGGCTTATGTGTATTTGGATTTTAGTAGATCTAGTGGGGTGGTTCCTTGCTGTATGTAAAGGTTGTTGGCTCATTGAGTATTTTTGATTTATGATATGAGGTTGCGTAAGCATGCTCGACCATAAGGGAGAGGGCTAACTGCTTTCTGACTGAATGACTTGTATTGATCTACCTGCCTTTCAGTTAATGCCTGCTACCAACCGGAAGACCTAGACCTGCTTCTTACTATACCACTTACCACCTGCTGAATTAATACTTAGTGGGGGGGCTGCTATTTCACTTTTTTCTACCTTGCTCCTCCGAATCTGGATGGATGGTACGGCACGGATTATTATTCTCTCATGTGAAGTTGGGCAGCTCTGTTGGTGGGATCGATCCTCGGATCAGAACTGACTGCCCTATGGATTCATTACAGCCAGAAGACTCCAGAGATTGTATGAGTGAGCTTCAATTCGGTGGACACTGAAATATTTTGCTTGAAGCGTAGCATTGGATGATTTGAAGTTTATTGCACAGAGGCACAACCAGTAGCAATTGGATGGATCGTAGCGTGGGAACTTATGGATTCATTCAGCCAGAACTGATTAGACACGGCTAGAACTTAAGAGAAACGGCGGAACTGTTGGATTTCTTATTCTCTAAAGCAAGCACTTCAGATAAACGGCTGGATGATCGATTCGACGAGGACTATAACTGCTCCCCTTGCCGATTCTGGATGGCACGACTGGCTGTATGATGGTCAATCAGAAAGCCTTCCTTGTTGGACGGGCTTTTAGAACACTTTCTTCAATTATTGAGGTATACAAAAGGCAGGGCAGGCACTCTTACTATAATCCCTTTACCCTTCCGAACCTCAACCTGTCATAAGACGGCTTAAGAGCCACTCAGTACTCTGGAGTCATCCTATTGTTCCTCGAAGCTGTTTTACCCCAAGGAGGATGATATAAATAAGGAACCTCATCATGAGCTACTGAGCAGACCAGAGATTATCAGACTCATAACGCACCTTCTCATAAGGGGCAACGCATTAAATATGCCGGACTACTCTGCCTCGTGACCTTGCTATCGGTCTCGCTGCCTTCCCTCATGGCAACTATCTCACGCACGGGGGCTTTACTCTCCGCCTAGAACAGTCTCTTCTACTTAGTACGTTGAGCTCGCCCTCCCTGAACGCGCATCTGTTCGTTTTGTTTTATTGATCATAAAGCTATAACTTAGATGAATTGCCAATGGTACCGAATCAATCCCTCTGAGATCGGGACGTAAGCCCCGTAGCGACCATGTTTCCTACAGCCTCATGCCCGTTGATAGGGTTCCATAAGGAAACAGACGAGAGGGGATCGACTGTTAACGAGCGAGAAGTGCTCCTTAGCCCGACCGTTGGTGTCCTTTCCTTTGGCACTGGATAGCCAGCTAAGCGAAAGCTAGCCTGGTCATTCAAAGAAAAAGCAATCTTCTAAACTAAACCGACTTGATTTCAGCTTCATCTTCGGTCAAGTGGCTTCCTCCTCTATTCTCCTCTCTTTATCAGATCTCTCTTCCCGCTTTCGACCCTGGAATTCCGTTATTTATATCGACCCGAGGTGACGCCGAGTCCAGCTCGAGCCAGCCAGGTAAGGACCTACCAGCCAGCTGAGCTACAGTTTCCCATCCTACCACACAAAATATATAGGAAGGGGCTTACTATTTTAATTAACCAATTTTCACCGCACTATTTCTATCTTTAGGCGGGCCGGGGAATGAATACTTTTCTATAGTTTCCCTACCTCCTGGTAAATTGATATAGTTAGCTAGGCAACTCGCTCTAGCACGTCTAGCTATTCTCTTGTATGGCTCATGGTTCGTTTTATGTGCTACGTGAGTTACCTCTGCTGCTCCTACCGGAATATAAAAAGAAGTCCGTCCAGTACGAGTAAGGAATCTGCCAAGTAAATATGCTTTTTTGTGTAAGGCAACTGCCAACGAAAGAAGGATGGAAGGAGGAGGAAATTAGCGTAAGGTAAAGACTTTTGTTTACGCTTAACCCCTGGCTCTTTGCTGGTTGGGAGTTCACTCAACTTCATTTGACGAACCTAAGGTTGCTACACCGAAGAATAAAGACAACGAACGAACGGATACACTCGCATTTCTCAGGAACTATGTGGCTCCAGAAAGAACCAGAGCTCAGCTCACTTTATGGGGGGGCGGCAGGAGCGGGATCAATTGAGGGAGGGTGTCAGAGTGGGATGGTCAGGATTTACAATAAATAAAAAGAGGAATGCATCTTCGGAGTGGGAGGGTCGTGTTGATAGAAAGTCTTTTAGTGATTGAAGGCCATTATTACCCGGAACCTTCGGGGAGGAAGTTCTCTATTGTTGAGGCTGACACTCGCGCTTACCACGAACCGGGTCGCCTTATCGTTACTTGAATGGGTCATGAAAGCGTTACGGATTGCTCAAACAATCATTTCTGGACGGGTGGAAAACCATAGTGGGGTAACCAGACGGGTCATTATAGGCAGGGTGAACGGACGGATTGTGAAACAATCGTTGGCGGTAAACCATAGCGGCGGGTTCACCAAATGGTTCATTATAGCGGCTTGAACAAATGGACGGACGGATAGGTAACAAATAGGCAGGTTGACCTGACGGGTATGGTTTGCGGGTTGAACAAATGGACGGATCATTACATTTCACCGGCGGATCATATCCTGATACACACAACCATGGGTGGGGCCAACCCCTGCGAATAGCACCCACCTTAGAAAGGACGATCCCGCAAAGGAAGGGTTCTTAGAGCCTTTATCCGTGCCCGATATATAGGGGATTTTAAAACACCAAAATTGAACCAACCCCTTGCCCTCAGAAGCGCAAGACCTCCGGACCTTGAAAAAGCGCCCGCTTTAGGTGCGGTTTCGATACCGCGGAAGACCAGCGGCTGACTGGAAGGGGAGCTAGCTTCTCAGGAAGAGGAAATAAGTAACCAGGAGAACTTTAAGGGGATTTGCTTTTGAGAAACATGGCTTTTAAGGAAGTTCCCCATGTTAGGCGGGATGGATTCATTGGCTGGGCGGGATGGCCATCTGAAGGTTAGACGGTTGGACGGATTAGGTCTGAGGGAGAGAAAGGATACGTCCAGCGTTCAGTTGCCCAGCGTGGATAGGAGCTTTTAGTAAATCTTTAACCTTCCTTCCTGCTTCGAACTTTACTGCTGCCTTACTTCCGACGAATAACTTGACGGCTGGCTTCAGCGCTCGACAAAGCCTCCCTCCTTAAATGCAATTGGAGCGCGCTTCTGCCCAAGATCAGGGGTCTGGGTTGCATTGCATCAACTGGCTGGGAATGGCTTCAACCTTGTTTGTTGGAACTTGAATTGCCGTAAAGCCATAGTCCACCCGTCATATCCATCAATAAGGTGAGCATTGTCATTAGAATTACATAGTTATCGTCTCATCAAAAGATTCTAAATAAGATCCCGAAATGACTTATATAAAGAATATAAAAAAGAAGGGTGATCCCGAACGAAGCCCGGCTCCCCCAAAAAGAGAAATAGTATCCCCACTGAGATTGGTCAAGCAAGTGGTTAGTAAGCCCATCCTTCCATCCAATGCTCTAAGTTCAGGTCAGTGAGCCAGTGAAAGGGTGGTAAATACACTAGGTTGTAAGTTGGTAGCTGTAGGTCACACTTAATGAATCCTCCAGCAAAAGGTAATACAAATAATGGTCTGATAACCCGCCCCAGCAAGCCTTTCCCTCCAATGTAAGGCAGGAGTCTGTCTGGTTGTATTGAATCCAAAGGGCAGTTGCCACGCACGATCCAACGACTGGTGCTGTCTGTCCAACAGGCATTCTTAGAGTCGACTAAACCAGTGCCTCCAATCAGGGTCTGTATAGTGGTACCTTCAGTCTGTGTCTAGGCCTGAACCTTCTTTCAAAAAGTGAGCCTGTCTAAGCCTTGCCTTGTCCACCCACCCCGCCTAAAGCAAAAATTGAATTTGCTATCAGCTGTGGGTAAAAAGAAAGGTCTGCGTATAGGGGTCTTAACTCTAAGTCTGTAAGTAAAACCCTCCCCTCCCTTTATCGAGCACGTTCGGCAACAAGTTCTAATTATAAAGAAGAGCCAGCCAAAAGGGAGGTTAAAATAATAGCTAGCCATAAGCAGCAGTTTAAGAAGACAAGTCCCTTTCCTTTGCATATTCCACAGAAGAGGTTAGGTGAGGTTTTCAATAATTTAATACTAAAGGTAAGGTAAGCTCTAAAGACTTAAAAAAAAGAAGGTTTCTCAAGCCCGACCCGAGATGACGTATCTAAATATAAAAGGTTATATTAATAAATGACGACGTATATAAAGGCCCGATCTAAACCAACTTCGTTTGAAGATTAACATATGAAGAAGGCACCAGGTGGGGGGTACTGGCACCTCTGAAGGGAGTGTAACTGCACTTTATGGAAAGGGATAAATGGGGGGGTCTTATCTAAAATGTCCTGCGGAGCTTATGCTTCTGGTGCTTTTTATTAGGCAGGCCGGACCTGGAAAGAATAGAAAGAGTACTAAGGGTCAGGCCGGAATAAATAAGAATAATAGTAGGCAGGAAGAGGGAGAGAGTAGTAGGCACTTCGGGGTCAGGGTCAGACCAGAAGAAGAGAGGTAGGGATATTAGAGCCTATCCTGGCTGCTCTGAGGCTATCTTATTGGGGGTACATTGCCATGTTACTACTGATAAAATCATATGTTGGTATGGAAATGATACATGTGCCATGTTTTGACTACTGCCATTGGATATATGATGTGATCTATTCTCTGCTGCTCGCTGGATCTATGATGATGACTGATGATTTTTCCCATTTATTGTGTTGCTATGTGTTTTATATGATTGCTGATATATGAGTATGACCAGTTATACCTGTAATAGCTTTCGGATAGAAAATGGAATGTTATCTAACATAACCTTATGCACTGAGGACTTCTGATTGTTGTATGTATTGGTTCATTTACTTGATGACTATTCCCCCCTTCTCCGAGTTCCACTTTTGGCTTTGTTCACCTCACTCCACTCCACATTGTTTGTTCTCATTCCGTTGGTTTGAAGTTGGTGGTCTGACTCTTGCTTTCCCCCTTGGTTGTCTTATTACCATCTATCTATTGAAATGAATGCTAAAGGCTCTGTGTCATTACTGCTGAGGTTTGCTTTTTCCTGAAGATAGTAAAATAAAGCATGTTAAGAGCAATGTTAAAAAAAAACCAAAATATGAATAGCAAAATGATGCTTAGGAGTATTTACTGGAAGATAGGAAGTCTCATCACGAGCCTGCCTTTTCACTTTCAGAAGTGATTGTGAATTACATTGTCATTATCCAATTACCAAGCCGGTACAGTGGCTTTCAGTTAGTATCTCCGAAGCGAAAAAAGAAAAGCATAAAGAGCAATGAAAATGAAAAAGAAAAGCAAAGTGAACAAAGAAAGTTTGGGGTAGTAATTGGAAGTGCTGGGGAGCCCGTTATCAGTGTCTAGCCCAGTAAGGTTCGAGGGTTTTCCTGCGATTGACATTACCACTATAAGGCTACCAAACCAGGGTAATGGCCTTTCAATTGGTACCTTCGCCAAAGCAAAAGAAAACAAAAAGTATCATTGCTGGGATCTCAAGGAAAGGCATTCCTAAACACACCCCCCCTTCTGTGTCGACACAAATATATGATGATAAAATGAGATTGGTATAAGCAACAAAGGTTTTACCCTGTTCCCCTATCTTGAGTCGGATAGTCAATGAAAACCAGTGTAACTTTCCAGCCCTTTGATGTTGGCACTCCATCTCCACCTCGGAAAATAACTAGTCCTCTGGTAAACGCTATAAATGCATGTGATAAGTTTGTTTAGTCCTTTGTGCATCGTGTAATGTGAAGATTATTAGTACTTTTATTATAAGCAGTTATGGTATCTTATCATGTTTACATTACTAGTCAATCTTTATTAAGTGGTTATATGCAATGCATCCTTGTGTGTACATATATGCTGCTCTTGTACACTTGTGATCATACTGTATGCGGATATTGAGGCAGTGTTCATCCTCATACATGTTTCAGATCAGTCATCTTCAGTTACAGATGTTTGCTCCTTAATCTCCTCGTCCTGCACTTTCATTTGATATATTATACAGTGGTGTTCTATTAGTTAACGTTTCATGAGGCAGGCCACAGTTCACTATGCAAGGCATTGTTTCCCGTACCACTTGCACGCGGTATGTCTATGATGTATACAGGATGGTTCTAAGATGTTTCATATTTATAGAATGAAGTGACACTTTGTTCTCAAGACATTTAATGCTTCCCGAGGCAGTTGTTATAAGATTATGCATACTTTTTTGGCAGAACGTTGAGGTAGTTCTGGGCTCCTCTGGGGCTTGTCTATCCATCCAGGCCATCAGATGGCCAAACGCCCTGCTATATACTGCTTTTCTGAGCAGGGGCTTCTGCAGACAGACTTGATGAGTTGGTGGAGATCCAGATGACTTTTACTGAGCGTTGAGGCACTTTTGAGCAGCTTCTTTACCCTACTACCCAGCTGGCCTGTCAGATTCCAGGGCGCTTCTTCAGTTTGCAGTTTTCCATGCAGGGGCTTCTACAGGGAGATATACATGTGGAACTTTTGGTCCAGTTGGCCGTTGACTTGCATATGTGGCTGATGATATGGTGATCTTGTGGTTTACTATGATGATGTGTCCGTTGATAATGCATTGTTCATTATGAGGTGGACTATTTTCCTCACTAGGGGTTTCGCCATATGTGGCTTGGATGCTAGCTTATGTGGCTTTTTTACTTGCACATGAGGATGTATTTTATGGATAAGGGGCTTCTATTACACACATGTTGAGATCATCTATGCTTAGATATATAAACTCTTGATTATATTAAAGCCGTTGGATCATCTTTTATTATGATAGAGGCCCTCTTTAAGCAAGGAGTAATTATACAAAACCCATGGCACCTTATCCATATCTACCATCGTCTTCTGGTCATCCTAAAGATCCTTCTGTCCAGTATCTTCTCATATTGTAATTAAGCGCGAAAAAAAAGGTAGCCTACGGGGGGTAACCTGCGGCTGGATTGAATCCCTCCCTATGCGGCGCATGCATCATATAATAAAAGAAAGTATGTTTTTCTATTCTGAATAAAGACATACCGTTGACCAGCGAGAAAGCGAGAATCTATTTGGTCATGCTGAAATTCCCAGTTTGATAGGCCACGTTAACATTCTCTATCGATCATATTTAGACGCAACCCTTGCTTCCTGAATTTACCACTTACTTAAAGACCAGGTTCACGCAGGAAGGATAACTTTATAGGCCCCACCCTTCACTAGCTAACCAAATTCCCAGTCGGTTTGCGATGAGGAAACGTGTTGTGACTCGACCAAGGTAAGAAATAACAACATGAAACGTACATACCTCGACACTTAAGGATAAAAAAAAAACCT
>Ga0233342_1000092_pt1 | contig 27361 bp, 16 predicted proteins | sample GEONDECOMP273_FD_180706 | JGI IMG/M metagenome (GOLD analysis project Ga0233342, IMG submission 180706) | Leaf litter microbial communities from Shasta-Trinity National Forest, California, United States - GEON-DECOMP-273 | ecosystem: Environmental > Terrestrial > Plant litter > Unclassified...
AGGATATGTGAGGCGGAGGGTCCCGAAGAGGAGTTTGATGAGGTTTCCAACCACGGAATAGTGTAAGTATCGAGGGCAGTGTATCTATCTGTCCGGGTTCGGCCAGTGGGACCACGTAATGCCTGGGATGGTTGTAAGGGTAATCACAGCACCTCTTTAATATCTTGTACTACCCCGCTCTGTAGATGTGGGCAATCCAATCTCTTTCTATCTCTCCAGCAGCTTCCACCCAACTAAGTATATTGACGAAAACCCGCCTGTGTATTCTCCCTTTGATTAACTAACACTCCTTTTCAATCCATTCAAAAAATTCATCATTCCCTGAAGAGTCAGTTGTTAAGGACTCACTGCATGAAGCAATGATTGCATTACATACGTGAATCCACCCGTGCATGATCAACTTCAATCATTTTGTGCCCTCTCCCGTCAGGGAGAGCGGTTCGTACCTCACCCTCCCCTCCGTTTTTGAAAGCCTATTGTCTTGAGAGCGAACCTACCTCTCTTACTAGTGTGAATTCAACCATTGTGTATGGCGAAGACCCTAAGGTGCCATAGTAAGGCATCACATTGTGAACCATTCGTTCGTTCGTTCCCCCCATCATCTATGACTGAATCGAGTGGATCAACTCTTGGATCTACAGCAAAAAAAGCTGGCATTGAGTGAATCAACACCTGGGATCAACTCTTATCGAGTACCAGCATCCTGTCATCGAGTGCATACACATGGATTGACTATCGGCTATGAGCAATGACCTTCATTCAACAACTAGCAACTAAGCAGCACTGACCAGATCTTCTAGGCAATGAGTATCCAGCCCAACTCCTTTTATTCTTTATTCTTATTTCCAAATATCTTGGCTTGCTTGGGGTTGAATAAACCACCCACTATCTGAACTATCTGTTGATCAGTCCTGCCTTTGGGCTGCGTTCCCTTCTTTTGTCTTTTCATTAATTAGATAACTTGCAGCCAGTCCTGCCTTCCGAGACCTTTCCTTATATATTCTATTTCCTTTCCGATTTCCGGCCTGCTCCATCCAAAGACTAGAATGAAAGGTTATTAGTATTCTTTGTCGATGGTTGGTTCCTCACTACCGGCCCCATTGGGTTTCCTTAAGCTATCGCTCCCTCAGTTGGCTGTGATGCCTTTGCCTATGTTATTGGTACCTATGCTTCCTATACTTTATGCTACGTAGCTGGCTGGCTTTCTGGCTTTCAGGTTATGGGTCTGGATCTCGATCTCGAAAAGCTACTATATAACCAGCAACAGATCCAGTGGGGTCTTGGCTTTATAACTACCTTATTCTTGCTCCCCATCCAGTTATAGCGAACGATAGGGGGTCGGAAGAACATAGCAAGGTCAGATGGACCACGGCACTTAGAACCAGACACTCTGCCCGGAAATGACCCAGAAGTGTGTATGTAGTATGGTATGCCCGACACACTCTCTCCATTCATTATGCCAGAACTCAAGCCACCTCACGAAACAGAATCTGCACAACTTGCCATCCGTAACCCACAATGTATTCCGATCGATCATCAATGTAAGTCAAGCGCCATAAAGTGTAAACATAACCCGTTCTAAGCGCATCTACAGCCGACAGACCCGCTCCACCCTACATGAATGACCCGAATAATATAAAGCTCAAAAAGAAAAGGTGCGAAAGCCGCTTTCCCGTAGCCCCCTCTTCTTATCTATTCCCACCCAACCGGAATAAGCGGGAGAATAAAGCTTTGCAGGCGTACGATAAAAAAACGGGTACTGGTAGCATCGAATTGACTTAGGGAGCATAAACCATGCCATAAAGCACGTCAAGATATAAATGTCCTAATCGAAGCGTAAGATCCCACTCAATTCCAGATCGAAAGCCCGCAGCAAGGGCAGGGAAGATACCAGAGCAAGCATCACTTCCTATCCCAGTTGATTTCCTGGCATCCTTCGTTATAGAGCTCGTGCCAGCATACCTTCCAAAGTCAGCAGAGGATTTGGTTCCATTCATTGGGGATCCAACTCTAAATCCAGTTCCCCCAGAAGCATATAAGGATATAGAGCCAGTAGATTGGATTGAACCAGTTATTTTGGGAGCCATACGATTACACGGATTTACGCGTGATAAGCAGTCCCGGTTGGAGACTCATCAGGTAAAGATCCAAAGCTTATTGCATAGTTCGTTCGAGAGCGAGATCCAGATATGCTGCGTTTGGATCGTGTTTTCAGGTTTGAAAAGCGAGAGCTTATATATTATATTAAAACAGTCGTAGTATAACCATACCGAGAAGAGCGCATCTGCGAGCTTTAGCCGCGGGTGGTGCCATGGAAGCTATTACTATGGGTGCTTTTCCTGTGTCTACCTTTGTTCCTGCTAATGCTGGTAGTAAGGATGCCCTTGGTGTTACTTGATCTGGGTCTCAATCTTTAACTAGCAATGGGTTTGTATCTCGATCTGCATCCGCATCTGTACCTTATGCTCCCACGACCTTTGCCTCTCCCTCCTCTGCCACTGGCTCTGTTGCTGCTTGCTCTGTTCCCCATACCCCCTCTGCTACGGATATTTCCTCTGCTTGCTGACTATGAGTATCTGTACCTGTAAGGCGTGGTGCTGAGCACGGTAAAACACACGGTCAAACTACGTAAAAGAGGTGTCGAAAGTCAGTCATACTATAGGATCTATAGGGAAGCGTAAAGGCACCAATTTTCCCACTTTACATCTCCTCGTTGTGCGAGAAACACAAAGGAGACTAGGTCACCCTCCAAAAACCCTTACCAAAGGCAGGCAGGGGAGGGAACATATTCAGGCTTAAAGGGGGGGAGGTTGTTGTGCACTCGGTCAGCCAGTCTGTTTTTACCACCGATGGGATCACTTTGTTTGTTTGGCAAAAGCCGCCCATTGGATCTTGCAGGTACAGGCTCCAAGCCCACGGCCAATCCATTAATCGTTCCCGAGCTTCAAAGTGTAAGACAATGGGTATGGGACCAGCTTTACAAGGTAGTGGCTCATTGGGACATCACGCTACCTATATAACGCCTAGGTTGAGCCACACTCTTACCTTACCTCCTGTTGCCCAGCACCTTTACTCCCCACCGAAGGAAGCGTTGGCTCTGTTTCCAGACAGATCTGTCCATCTGTAATGGAGATAACATTGGTAGGGATATAGGCCGTCTCCAGCTTGTGTTTCAATGACGGGTAACGCAAGCTACCCGCACCTGTCTGGTCCGATTGTTTAGCGTAGCGGCTCTTTCTGATAGGGACGGGAATGTAATTATGGATGGGAATGTTATTATGGACAGGAATGTAAATAGAAAACATCCCCTGGGGAAGCCTCACAGCCTGGTGGTCGGCGTAGCAATAAGGACATTTGCAATATGCCGCCGCCTTTTTACTAGGATCATCATAGATTCTTAATGCATGCCATTATAGCGGAAATAGTCTCCCATAGCTGGAATATGGGGCCAGAATTTGCAGAGGAGCAGGAAGCAAAACATGGCACAGTAATTTCTGCACCAAGCAAATACTTCAGCTTGTACCATAACCCGCTTAGGCAAATAAAGCTATTAATGAGTACTAGGCAGTGTTCAAGGTATAGCTCTGGAATGTAAGTCCCCGGAAAAAAGAGACGCGCTTTATCAACTACGGTCTCGTACTCTGTTATTGTACTGGCAAGTGGATTCACTAGTACGTAATTCATGAAAGTCATACCAAGCAGTACTTACCTACCAGGCTGGGATTAGCTATCTATCCATACTGAGTACTAGAAAAGCCTTAATTTGCACTGTTCCAGAGACATACTGAGATTCGTCCATAAGGAATTACGATCATTTATTCATAAACCCTAGTCACTGGCATTAATTCATCATACTAACTGGCCAGGTTAATCCAATTACTACTCTTCTTGTCCAAGCTGAATGTAAAGTTGTCCTAACTCTAATGTTCTTTATCTTGAGCATACATAAACTATAACACTCAATAATAGTCCAGTGTATGGCATTTTACTGAGCAATAGCTAGCATGGATTAATAGTTTTATCTACTGCGTAATGGAACTACTATAGGTAAATGCCACAGCTCTTAATAACTACGAGCCTCATGCTAAGCTCAGTGAATAATTTATATACCGCATACGACCCTGCTCATGTAAGCTATGTTAAACCAAATACCCTTGGTTAGACAAGCTATTATAGAGTAATATTACTTAAAAGAGCTGTAACATTAAGTCATTACTAAGCTCACCCCGGATCATTTACCTGAGATGGACTCAAATTACTTACAGACGCATGGTGAAATCTCAAGATTCAGTTAGCAGCTGGTCAGGGTACAAACTAGAGCAGAGAATCCAGATCATAGGGCGCCCTAGCCAAAATCTCAGGCCAGATAAGGAAACAATAGCCAACGGCTCTTTTCCTTGAACCATCGATCTCTTCTGGCATTCATGTGAACAGTCTAGGGCAGCTAGTCGTTGTGGCCATTTTAGTGGTAGCTTTCAACTCGGCGCGGGATCCATATCTGTACGAAGTGATGGTGGTTAGGGTGCTACGTACTCTCTAATAACTTGGGCTTGCTCCCTTTTCCCTGGTTCAGGAACTGCTTATTTTACTGGATCTGCCTCTATTCAGTCTGGGCCTGGAACTGGAACTGCGGCTACTGGCTATGAATAATATATAGGAGGCTATACGTCTACGCCTGGAACTATATCTGCTGGATATGGTACTGGATTCGTTATTGGAATTGGATCCGCTGCTGGTGGGACTAGGTAAATCTCAATTGGATCTGCTGCCCTTGCACCTATCACCTTTGCTGCTGCTACCTTCGCTGATGTTGTCTCTTATACTTAAACTGAGTCGGCTCGGGCAAACGCAATTACTGGCTCTAGTACCGGAAGTGCTTCTGTCTTTACCTCTGTTTTTTCCTCTGCGGGATCTACTTCTGACTTAGATTCTGCTGAAGCGCGTTTTTATTGGTGCTGCTTTCTCCAATTTTTTATAAATAACCTCGTCTATTAAGTCGTTCCGCTGCTGCTTATGCGGATGGTTGGGAAAGACAGGCAATCACGGCAGCACCGGGGTCAAGTCGAGTGAGACAGGAAAGCACTATAGTCCTCCTTCCACTTAGTTAAGGTGGGGGTGGTAAATTCCTCTCCATGAACCTGGCCTTCTATTTCTTCCGATGGCGGCCCTTTGGTCTTCGCCACGTGAAAACAGCGTGGTACCGAGAAGCTTGGGTTGGAGTGCTTGCCTACCAAGGCTTGCTTATGAGCTTGCTGAGGTGTTGCCAGTGCACTGTATGTACCAGCTTATCACAAGCTAGGGGCACTCCACAATGCTCCCCAAGCCTCGCTAGGGTAACCACAAGAAGCTAGCATCCATCACACCATTTATTTGTAAAACGCTAACCTCCGACTCCTCCAAGCTAGGAATCCCTTCTAACCAAAGCTGGCCGCTCCATCACTTGCATCACACAAGAACAAGGCTGCAATATCACCCAAAGCGCTAGCTCTCTTCTTCATGTTTTCTCCAGAGGAACCTACCTCTTGCTTCACAACAAGAGCCATTACCTCTACAAGACAATACAAAGTGTGAATAACTCAAGCCAACAAACAAAGCTTGTATCCAAGTCTTCAACTCCTTTAACGTTTATGTTATTATCTAGGATAAGCACAAGCTCTAGCGTCCTCTTGCATTACACAAGCAAGGACTCCAAGAACATCTTAAAGTGCTAGCATCCATCTTCATGTATCCTCTAAGATTTCTATAAAAAATATTAGGTCTTGGAGGCTCTTACAAAACTTCTCCTAGAGAATGAAAAAGATAGAATAATGAGTACATTAGTAGTAAGTAATGAAAAAGCCTCTTTCCTTCCTTTATATCTAATAGGTTAGGGAGGCCCACTTTCAACATGGGCTAGGTCCACACAAGTAACCCTAGACCGAAGTAAACAAGGCAACCCCAAATGGAGCGCTCTACAATATGAAAAGTGTAACACTAAGTTTTGACCCAACCCCAAGGCGGTGCGCCCTCCAAGCATGATGCCCCTTCGGGCGCAAAGCCCCTCCTCCAGGATGGTGTGCTATCCAATAAGCTGTTAGCCCTACGCTCCCTCTTACATGGTGGTTCATTCTCCAAATGTCCTCATGCAAGATCCTCCTCCTTTCGCTGTGTGCCATATGTCCTCTTGTGCCCAACGCTCCTCAACATGTGTGCCAAGGTAGTTGCTCCAATGCTTTTCCTAAACATATGCGTTAAGGTCCACAACCAACCTCAATGAAGTATGCTCCTCAACAATTGTGTTTCCGCCCAATTAGAAGGTGAATGCCCTTCAATATATAAGGGAGAGGGCAGTGCACTATTATCGTACGCATAAAACCTCGTTCTTTTTCCTTCAAAGGGGATATCCATAAAGATCCTTTGTCATCGCTTTTGTTTATAAAAATAAGCCATTTCTTAGATCAGAATGTGTCTAGTTAGATGTTCTGGTATTTTTTATATATACAGACAATGCCTAAGCAAAGGAGTTATTCTCCGGGATTCCATATAAGCCAGAACAGAAAGACAGGAAGCTCATGAACGCACAGCCAAACGAGGAAGACAATAATGCTAGGGAGACTATGAAGCTCATGAACGCGTCTTGTTCTGTTCTTCTCCAGTAATAAAGTATATAATGAGAGCTCGACAACAGGCAGATCGGGAACAAAGAATGAGAGTAGTCAGGCAAGTCAGGTAAGTCAGACAAGCTCTAAGCAGGCAGGGAAGGGAGTTGTGATTCAATAGTCATAATATATATATATATATAATAATACCCTCGAAAGCGACGGACACCAGCTTGAAAGTCAGTATGCTCTGGAATAAGCTTATTAATCGGCTAGTTGAGAAAACTCCTGTATTTTACTTGTGATTATCCTGTTCTATTCAAGAAGCCCATGAACTGACGTTCTGTCTCCCTCCACTCCCCTTGCACTCGCGAAACTACACGAGCCCCCATTGGCAGTTGAGTTGAGAAAGTGTTCAATCCAGCTTACAGAGAGGGAAGCACGCAAGGCTAAGAAGTTGAGAGACTATGCTTTTTTTTATCCAGTAAGCCCGATGCGTCTTGTGATTCTCCGGGCCGGGAGAAAGATGCTATAGAGTAGTTATTCTCCAATAAGCTCTCTCAGTTGTCTGGATCCAGTATTCATTAAGTAAGCCAGTTACGCCAGGAAGTTCTTATCAAGTATGCACGCTAAGCTAAAGCATCGGAGCACTTTTGATTGCCAGTTGTTACTTCCATCACCGTAAGTATGGTTTGACATAGTCATACTAAAACACCCATCTTCTAGTTTGTACCACTCATGTTTTCTTATTTGTGGCTTGCCAATCCACAAGCCCATCAACAAAAGAAAACTCTGATATCCAATGACATTCCCACACCATAACTTTCCTTGTCTAAGAAAATGTTATGTATCGACAGCAGTCTTGTGTCCCTTTTTCGAAATATGAATTGTGTCACTCGTGTCGGTTCAACTAGAAAACGTCATTAATATTGTCCACCTACAAGCCCCTTCATGTCTTCCACTGGTCAGTACCCGCTTTGACACTACATCCATTTTGCATCAGTTGCCTCTTGTCACCTGTATTTCCTCTGAACCCCCATACTATGTTTAGTCATAATGGTCATTCTCATTGCCGTTAGTGTTAGCTGTCATTCAAATGCTCCATTCAAAGGAAGTTGTCCCTCCCTCCCTCTAATAATATATTATCCAAGTTATGTAAAAGTTCTAATGTCAGTACAAGTCCTGCTTATTATGTCTGTTCTAGACATCATTTATTTGACTCCAACTTCCGTCGACTTCAACACACCTAATCCCGAATTTCATGTTCAGTTGAAATACTTAGTGTCTTGGGTAACCATACCCATCATAATGGTCAACCTTGGGATGACCAGGGAGAGACATCAATGCTCCTTGACCCAATCAGCTCTCCCCATGCTTGATTACAACTAACATTTCTTCACATGGCCACGAGTCACATTTATATAGCCCTGTGAGAGTTCATGAACCAAGGAAGATTCATAGCACACAGTATGCCACCCCATCAGTTTCCCCTGTCAATGAGGGTGCACCAGTGGTGAATCATCTTCATCATCTTTATATCTTGGTCCCCCCCCATAGTAGACTTATTAAGATAATTTTATACAACATTGAAACCTTCAGCAGTTTCAGGTTTTCCATGCGGTAAGAAACCGAAGCCAATTCCTTGCCCTCAAAAGGACAAGCCCTCCGGACCTCCTCTTGCCCAATTTTTGTAATGGTCCTTGCCCTCAAAAGGACAAGCCCTCCGGACCTTTATGACCCATATTGTAACTTGTACCCTACTTTGGCATTTCTAAATAGCATGGGACTAGGGTATATATTTTGAAGGGGGCACTATATGGTCGCAGGCAGGCTCGACTAAAAGGAGAGGGGAAGGGTATGAAACAAAAAACCATTAGCCAGAAGCCATGCGCACCAAGCAGCTCACCTACAGATTCAACAGACACATCACGCCATTCACATCACACCAGCCATATATAAATTATACCAAGCATATATCAGTAGGGGTGGTGCCCTGTTGTATCCACCGTCCGACGGCTGCTCAGGGTGACCGGCGTTGTGTTCTACATAGGGTTCCCGAGGTGGGATGTCCCGGTTTCGGGCGTCAAAAAAAGTCCATTCAGGAGCCTTATCCGCCAGCCGCCGTTATTCTTCACCCAAAGGCTTTTGGGCCGCTCGAGGGCTTTAATGATGCCTTGATGAGCTACGTTAGACCTAGGTCAGCTACCCTTGGTTCCGCCCTTTTTGCTTCCGTGCGCCCTTTCTTTGTGCGTTTATAGCTGCTGCCTTCCCTGCCACTATTGGCTGGCTTTGTCTTGTCTGGCTTTGTCCGGCTGACTGGGAAAGGTAGTAATAGCTGCTTTCTGGCTTGGCTGGCTTTGGCTGGTTAGCTTTGCTACTTATGTCCGTAGTTCAACTGGGCTAATCAATCGTTGATAGAGCATAGTATAGGACGCGTAGAGATGTCTTTCCTGCTTGTACTGCCTTTACTCTTGCTATCCTTGTTTCTTTCCCAACTTTGGCCTCTAGTGCTAGAACCGGGTCAACGGATGAAACAACTGCCTCTGCCGGTTGTGCTACTTTCTCTGTTGCTACTGAATTTGTTGGTGGTTAGGCTGGCTGCTATCTCTGCTTCTGCTACCTTTGCTTTCACGGGTGCTTATGCCTTTGCTATGGGCGGTGTTCCTCTGCTACGATATAAACTAGGTCATTTACATCAACAACCGACTCTGTCATTGATCCAGAAATTGGCGCTGGTTCACCTGGTCCTGGAACAGGAAAACTGTGACTAATGCTTTTGCAGGTAGTAATTAATATAGTATAGTGGAACCATGGCTAAATAAATATCACGTATGAAACCAACTTGTCTCTCTAATCTGGTGGGGTACTTGGGTGCGATAGTTTGTGTGATCAATCTAGCAATAAAGAAAAAAAAGTAAACTAGAGTCGATTCGAGCAACATCTATAAATCAATTGAAACAATTAAATAGAAGCTCTGGGTGTAGCATATATAAGCCTCGATGCCTAAATAACAACATCCCGCGAAGCACCCCGCGTATGGGTTCACTCTGTGCACCCCGCCTCGGCTCCACCCATGCAAACAGAAACATCTGGCGAGCAAGCATCAAGGTGATCGACCTAAAGTTAATCAATGGATCTCGCCATTATGGGTAAACGCATTGAAAGGGCCATGTTGAGTAAGAAGAAAATCCACTTGAAGTTCCCGATGAGAATGATTATTCCTCGGTCCCCGCAACCCTAGTGTCTGGGCCGAACCTGAGGTAATTGAGAAATCGATCTCGTCTGGCTACATACTGAATTTATATGTTCGTAAGTAACCAACATGCCGCTAAATATCTTCTGGTGAAAGGAATGGGGGAAGTTAGCAAGCAAGCAATCCACTTCCACTTGCATTTTCTTACCTAACGTGCTAGGAAACTCCTCTAGCATATGGCGGGTTGTAAATACTTGCTTGGTGGACGTGAGTTTGGTTTAATTGGTGGACATGTACTGTTGTATTCCTTACGCCGACTGGGCGGGTGCCTTACGCGTATTAATTGATATGCTGGTATGACAACAACATGATGTATAAATGTCTTTAGGTGGGGAACATGGGGTCATCTCTCGCATATGGTGGTTCGATGGGGCTACTACCCGTATAAATAAGGAAGGGAATATGGGGGGAACACACTTAATCTCATTCCATGGGTCGCTGGGGCTTGTTATGATGAATGAACTGCAGCATTAGGTTTTACTAGGTGTGATTATAAAAAACTGGGTCTGTGGCCTGCAGGTTCCACTGCTCGCTGCTAGGGACTATACTTTATTTGATAGCTTCGTGCTGGCAGTAGGTAAAAGGGCTAGCTGTTTGGCAAAACTGAGTGCTATTGGGAACAACTGGGTGTGATGATCACTGTAGGCGGCTAACTGTGACTTTCGGTTCACTGCGGACTATCCTATTGGTTCACAGCTGTTGGGAACATGGGGAACATAATCTAGTTTATTTGGTTAATTCACCTCACACACTTGTAATATGCTGGGCAGGTGGCTGGTGTTATCCGTGGGCCCGGTGGGCTACCTATCTCGGAAGATTTATATGTCCGGTGTACGTATCTCTGCGGATGTCGCCTCATATGGGGACGTGAGAAGGGTATGAAGGGGACGTTTTATAAGATAAAGCAAGTAAGAAATATACTTTTTGGGGATGGCTCCTATTGGGAGAGAGCAGTTACGTCTCTTGAATAGGAGCTTTGGATACAATTGGTAAGCTCCACAATCATACATAAGCCATCCTACCATAATGGAATTGAGCCACATTATTTTGGAGAGTAAAAGTGTAAGCACTGTAAGATCTGCTCCCTCCCCTACTGCACTTAGGGCAGCTCCCTTCACTGCTGCCCCCACTTCCGATGGTGCCTCTATTACTACTACCTTAGTAAGGTTGTTTGTCTCCATCCATAAGGCCTTTAGGGAATAGAATCATATATAGTTCTATCTCCCTATCTTAGTATGGGAAATATGAAATGGAATAATCCTTCCCCTCCTTTGTCGGGAAAGAGCTACGCACCTTCATTAACCGATTTTACCTAAGCAGTTCGCTTAGCAGAAACGCTATTTTCCCTCTCCCCTTTAGTGGTTACAGCTATAAAAACACAAGAGCTAGCTATATGAATGCTATTACCCCTAATGGATTAAATCGGTCTTTCGGATAAAACCAACCATATTAGCTAAAGCTCTTAGAACGCTATTATTTTCTCTTTTCTTCTCTTCTCTTATTAGTGCTCTGCTCTGCTTTCATTGCTCTGTGTGGAGCCAAGATGAGTCGGGTTGCGGAAAGAGTGGCCGGGGCATGGTGGGCATGTTGGTCCACTGTTGTTGATGTGTGCCATGTAAAGAAAAGTCTGCTAAGGGGCGCAGCGAAAGTGAAATGTCTAGAAATGGATGGAAGGTTACTTGAAAAGGAGGGACGTGCATTGATGTAGTATAAGCCAAACCAAAATATTGGTGGAAGCAATAATGGAAGTGTTTTCTAGAACTTATTTAAGGTCCTACGGTGCTTGCGCTTCTGAGGGCAAGGATGGAGGTTAACTTTAGAACTTCTTCTTTGGCCTGCATGCCATCAATGTAAAAGTAATCGTCTTAAATGTCATGGACCTCCAGGTGTGCCGTGGTGGTGGGGTGCGCTAGCATTGGATGTGATACTAGGACAATGTTGGTAGGGGAAGGCATAGATGAGGAAGGTAATGAGTAGCGGGGGTATTGGGAAGTCTTTCCACTAGACATGACCATTGCTTGTTACGTGATTTGTATATTTCAGTGTTGATTGTATCTATCTAGATCCTTTATAGCCTTTTCCCTTTTAGGTCGCCTTGTAGTGATGTTTCACTGTGGTCTGGAACTGGCATTTTTCTTAAGGCAAGTGGCTTACTGAGAGCATGTTGGGTGAATTAATCCATTCATTCAATTCCTAATCCGGTGCTGCTCCGCTTAAAAGAGAAAGGTCCTAGGTACCCAAGGGATCGATCCTCCATCAATCTATCGTCCTAGGATTTTGGCAGTAGAAAGATAAGGGTAAGGCAATTATCCATCCAATAATGAAGGCATATGGCATATTCATGAAGTGACGATTCTAGGTTAAGGTATAAACTCATCCCACCCATTTGTTGCTTCTAAGGTAAGGGCTCAAGCCAAGCCATCCGGCAGTTCCACGATATCTTAAAAGGTGAAAACATATTCCTCTTTACGAAAAGCATTGGCTTTTTCTCTTGTTATACGGCTCGAAGCTCTGGGGTCATTGCCATGAATCTATGTTCTCTCTTTCTCTTTGAACGATGGAGTCTTTGTTGTTGCTTTCGGTAGGCGTTGCTGTATAGGACTTTTGGCCTATGCAGGATTTGGCTGCTAAACTTTGTTCATGAAGATTCACAAGAAAATCCCCACTAGCGGTACATGTATTCTCCTGCGAGGAGGTGCTCAGGTCTCCTGTTTGATGACACGATAGCTGAGAGACACCAGATATGTGCAAACTATAAATGGAAGAGATTCTCTGCAACTATATAGAATTATTATAGAAATGAAGGGAATAAAGTGAAGCTAAAATTCAAACAGAGTTAGAGGCAATGCTTTGTATCTCTACAATTCCACCTATTATTTTGTGTGATAACTCATCATGGGCAAACCCAATATAAAATAAGACATAAAATCATGTACCAATGAGCAAAAAGAAAAAAGCATCCCTCAAAAGACTTGTAATAATTACAAACTTCTCAATCTCTTTCTACTAGGAGTTAAAGTGGTTATGTTCAAATGGGTGTGGAGGCTAGCTCCCAATCTGAACTTCTGCTAGCATGTGAGATAGTATTCTAATTGCCATGCTTGTAGAAAGCAAACAAAACAATGAAATCATCAAAGCAGTTACTTATTGGAGGTGCGTCTGCAGAAGGAGGCTTAGAAGGTACTATAGGAAGGGTATTAGGTTTAGAAGGTACCAGAGGAGGTGGTTTCTCACCCGCAAGCATCTACACTATTTGTCTCATACTATGACAAGCTTTAGGATGAGGATTAGAAAAAAAACCCCAGTAGAATAACCAGTGAAACTTATTCAACGAGGACTCATTAAGAAGTCTGCGATCATCTGCTTGCAAAAGCTTCCCCTTGGAATGCAACTCCCAAACGCAATCCACCAAGCCTAACATATCTTCGGCTCAATTATTCTTTTTGCACAAGCTACTTGAACCAATAAAACCCAAACTACAAACACATAAGTTCTTGTTGTCACCTTACTAGTACGTGTATGCTCTAGTGCAAGGTAGCCAAGAGATCCAACTACATGGTCATGTGAGAATTTGAGCCATGCTAATATAAGCAACCAAACCCAAAGTATCCCAACCTACCATTCAAATAAAACCTAATAACACATTTGCCTGCTTTGACATCTATGCAAACTACTATTTGCTCCCATTCTTTGTGTAGATAAAGCGAATTCTTTGTGTAGATAAAGCGAGCTGAAGCACCACCTATTGAAATAAAATGGGAACTAGGCACTGGAGATCTGAAACCCAGCAGAGGTCTTTACACTTGCTTGAGGCCTGCAACTTGAGGTCTGGACATAGACCTGGAACAGAAATAGGGACCTAAGAGCTCTAGTCCATTCAGTGAAAAGTATCCATTGCTTGTTGAGACTGGTGGTGGCTTACCAGCGAGCAAATCAAATATGGGAACTTACTTCTCGATGGCTCACTCACTATCGGTCTAACTCACCTCACCTTAAGACCATCCTATGACACTTATTCTTCATCTCAGCTACTATGAATGAAGTGGGATCTCTTTCCTCTCAGCTGCTGGAGTTGCTGATGGATCTCCCACGTCCTCAAGCTGTTTAATAAATAACACCACATCCTAAAGGAGCAAGTGAATCACTAACTCCAGGTGTTCATGCTGGAAAGACATAACCAACGTACTCATTACCCGGAAAGACTCACTCGCTAGCGGCCTAACTAATCTCACCTGATTGTGCCCTGCCCTATTGTTTGTGACCCCTCAGCAAGCTCCATTGGCGAAATCACATCTGTTCTCGGCCAGCCAGCAGCTGAACCGCATCCAGCCAGTGTGTTTTCTCTCTCGTCCTTGCGGCAGCTTCTTCCGGCGTGCTCCGGGGTCTTTATTTCTGTCTTTGTCCAGCAGTAGCGATCAAAATAACCAAATCCTGGGGAAATCGATAGCGATATAAAACTAATTTATGTTGGCAAGCGTTAGCAATTTAAAACCAATGAGGCAAGCGTTATTTAGCGATCCATCCTTATAAGTCCTCCTGCGTAAGCGTTCCTCCTCTTTCCCAATCCAGTATGCAAGCGGTAGCAATTAGAATCAGCAAAACATGTCTTTCTCTTCCGCGCTATGCGCCAATACAGCTCTGCTCATTGTTCGCCCCCGGAGGGCACTCATGCAGATGTTAACGCCCCACCCCACGGACTAATGCTACGGACTAATGCTAATGTGTATAAACGGACTTCCCACGGATATTCCGGGCCTATCTCTATTGGTTCCTGAAAGCGTAATGGAGGGGAATAACTGAAAGCATACATAACAGTGTGTCCAGGCCCCTTCAACAAGTGTAAAGAACAAGTGTCGAGCTAGTCGGAAAGAACCTCATTCGGCTATGCGCTCTATTCTCTTGCATCCTAAGAGCTTTCTTCATGGCTAAACAAACTTAACAATACAGAACTATGTTAGGACATCAACGAAAGCTATAAGCTAATTGGGCCATCCATTCCCACTAGAATATTTCCAACATTCAACTATTTCCAATATGACCACTATACTTTCTAACAAATACATCTAGAACTAACAATTCGATTAACAAACACTACGCCTTGGGTTCCTACTGACACTCTTATGCCTCTGACCTTTTCACTATTAACGCCAGCCCCAACAGCCTATATCAGTGGGAACCTCTTACTCTTACCTCCTTGCGTGGAAATAGCCTTGATCCTATGCAGAACACCTATGACCTATGATCTATGAGAACTATGATCAAACCTTAGGACTCTTGACTTCTGACCTTGAATATTTAGACCCTTTACTTATATTTTAGCCATGAAGAGCGTTACCGATTCAATGGGGACAGCTCTAGAGAGAGGTTTTACCCATTTCTTTTTTAACCTAGAAGAAGAAGTGGGAAGGTTTATACTTTCTACCGGTTATAACACCATCTTTATCATTAGTATAACACCATCTTTATCACTTGATTCATTAAGAGCTATAATAAGGAAGCAATACCAACATAAGGAGCTAGACTTGTTCTACTTACTTCCTCTACTTGTTATTTTTACTTAGTGGTTTGAGGTTAGTGAGTTAGTACTGAGTTCTAGGCTGCTTACGTGGCGAGTTGAGATTAGTACTTAGTTTTATATTAGGTCTAGTTCTACTGTTCCTATCTCTTTACAGCCTACCTACCTGACTTACTACTGACAGACCTACCTGACTTACTACCTACTTACATATAAGAATATAAGTCAAAGTCCCGGCGTGTTTCTACATCAGGTACTAACTAGTCTTTCAACATAAGGTACTTAATTAATACTGGTTCCTCTTCCTACTCATACAAATAGAATACATAAAGAGAAATAGAATACTTAAAGCTATAAATCTAAGACTTCAAAAGAAATAGAATCCTGAAAGAGGGTCTTCTCTAGTGTTAAAGGCCTTCTTATCCTGCTTCTCTAGTGTTACAGGTCTTCTTATACTGCTTTGAATCCCAGCTCAACTCTTCATAAGGGCTCTCTTATAATTCCTACTTCAACTAAAATAGAATAAATCTCATCTAATTTCTACTCAAACTATAGAGCAATAGGATGATACTATGGAGCTCCTCTGAAATGGATTGATAAATCATATTGTCTAAAAAGGTTTCTGGGATTGCTTCTATAGAGTTTCGTCTTGATCTGAATTCCTCTACATGATGAGAAGAAGCCCTCAACTACATAATAAGGAGGAGGGTGGGTTAAGACAGCATGGGTTCTCTCTGTTAAATCTATCAAATAAGGCCAAGACAGAGCTTCAAATAACGCATCGTATATAAAGCTATCCAAGCCAGCAATAACAAGATAGATTAAAGAACCACACGCCGCTGTTCCCATCATTCCTCACCGCAGCCCGTCTATGTCAAACGTCTACCATCCGAAGTTCCCGTCTAGCCCCTTTGCAATGATGAACATCTACACACCCCCCCTAAAATGTATAAATGTTCCTGATATGATTGATTGATGGATGGATCTTGTTTAGCATGGATCTTCTTGTTGTTGTTATGACTGAATTAATTAGAATCCTTCCTGCTGATTCTTCTTCGTTGGTAGCTCGTAAAGAATCTAATCAGGGTTGTTTGTAGCTCTCTGATCATAACAGCAGGCATAACTAACTTCATAGCAGGCGTAACTGACTGAATTAGAAGTAATAAAATCTGATGAGTGGTGATGAAATGATGAGGACTTACTTATTAATGATGAGTTGTGAAATGAGGAGTACTTACTTTATGACTTAATGAATTCATGATGATTCGTTTTGCAATGAGGAGCTTCCATGTTTCCCTCCTCGTGTTAGCTCTGTGTCCTCGTAATAGCTCATAGGCAAGCATAGTGAACCGCCTGTTGTTGTCCTCTACTCCTCTGACTCTATCATGGGCAAGTGGTTAAAGTTACTCTATCATGGGGAAGTGGTTAAAGGCCGGGTAGATAACCTGATGAAAGGCGGGCGGGTTGATAACCTGAACAAGAAGTGCTTTTGTCCTTGGGTTTGGTTTGTGTTATTCCCTGCTGGCTGCTGTTGGGTAGGTTATTAAGTGCAGGTGTCGATGCTGCTGGTTGCGGAGAGTTTTTTCACTACTAATTGTTGCTGGTGGATATTGTTTTCTGCACAACGAATTGTTTATGCACAAAATAAGGTGCATAGCTCTTTTAGGGTATATATTTAAGGGGCAAAGGAGGGGAAGGAGTAAAGACGGGGGAAAGACGCTACTCCAATTCACAATGAAGGGATTGGATCTTTCTTAGCCGCCACGTACCCTTATGTATGGGTCCACCTCTGCCGATGGTAGTGTAACTTGCTCAGATGCTTCTTTCTCTCCTTCAACCTTTGCCGCAGGGTAGAAATATGGATATGGAAATGGCTTTGCCCATGCCTTCGCAACTTGATCAACTTTATCAATTGGATATGCAAGAGGATCTGAAACTAGCTCTGATGCTGGGTGATCAACTGCCTTTGGTGCCTATACCTCTGTCTCCGTTCTACTTGGCGTTGTCTCAACCTATGCCTCTATTTCCTGTGCCTCCTCCTCTAGGAGAAGAATCCATCCTTGCAGGCATTAAATAAAGTGCAAAATCCGGATCTGTAGATGGAAAAGAAAAACGGGTGGAACATAAATATCTGCAGGCGGAGATTCATAATAGGATAGGCGGTGAATGAAAAATCCTCTATACAATGATACCAGTTGATACACTTTATTATCCTCTTAATCCACCAGTTGGAGATCCTGCAGCATTTCCTTTTGTTCCAAGAAGTGATGATCCAGCATTAGCTAATGTTCTCATAACATAAGTAGTTATGTTCCTATATACATAATAGTTCCTATAAGTGCTTTTCCATAATTGCCTGTTTTTCCACAGCGAGTTGGAAGCTTTCCGCCCGGATGTAAAAATACCATCCACCTCAGCTTAGCGCCAGCGAATCAAAAACTGCAATCGGATCCTGGTTAAGCACTACGGGATTAGCTACGAGAGAGTGCGTTTGTAATATCTAGGCCGGGTCACCATGCTTAGCTGTTTTCTGCCGCTAGGCGTGAACAATTCCATTGGGGTCAAGCTTTAAGAGTCATTCAGCATTTGAAATTGAATCATTCCCATGCGCGCCATTTACCTATGCTAAGGTCACCCCCGCCATAAACTAGAATCCGTTAATCCCTTTATTAAGTGCAATGAAGCGCCTTTCCCACAATACTTTCCAACTATATAAGACTGAATGAGGTTTGCCCCATGGATACCTGGAAGGTTCTCCCTTTATAGCTCATCACCGGACTCTGCTGCCTCTGTAACAGGTTAAAAGTCTACAACAACTGACTGGGTATGAAAATGTAAAGAAATTGAATCTATTTTAGATAAATGTAAAACCCTAGTTAGCTATGAAATGTGCTATACTATTTTATAGAAGCTTTGCCCTCTATTTATAAATAAGGTAGTGTTTGCTCCCTATAAGTTAATACACTATATGCTTAGTAATAACACTTTTTTTCTTTTAGGACTTCAATAAGGTGCTACGCTCTTTCCCGACAGGGGAAGGATAGAGAGGTAACACAAAAAAAGTAAAAACCCCGTTCAATCCCTTTCAAAGCTTGGGCTTGAGCGAACTGCGTCTTTTTGGATCGCGCTTCTCAGTGAGTTTGATCCAGAGTTTATATATAAGCCGGTTAAAGGTCAAATAATAGCCGACCTCTTGCCGCAGATGCACCTATCGAGTCCACTCAGCCTTTGAGGATTTCATTTCCCGATGAGTTCATCTTTTACATAGAAGCTAAACCTGAAGACAAGCTTAATATTATAGATAGAGAGCTCTCCTCTCTGTGAAAATGAAAAGGCATTGGCTGGCATTAGTTTGTTTGCCCAAACAATCTTGTATTACTCGCCTTCAGTCAGTTCCCCTTACTTAGGAATCTCGTCTTCGCAGACAAGGATTATAGGTATGTTGCGCTCTTTCCAGAATGTAAATTATCCATGCGGTCCCCATACGAGCGTCATCGTCTGTCCATCTAAGAATTGACCTAACGTTACTGCAGAGGCGGATATCGACCAGGTCTCATCCCAAATAAAAGATGAGCACCCTTCAAAATCCATAGGTCATCCTTAGAATCCGTCCCGCTCAATTTGTTTAAGGTAAACAGAGGGTAATAAACTATCAAAAAGTTGGAGAGCATCTGACACACTAAAGTCTTCTGTACCCCCCGGACACCAACAAGACAAAGTTGGAATTACCCAATCCACCGGAGTATAATCAGGTTATGTCCAGTCCATTGGAGCAATTCCATCCTATCAGTGTGCAGATCATAATGACCATACGGCTTAGGGAACTTCAAAGCTTTTATATGGAGGTACAAGCGCTCAAAGCTATCTCTATTCTCATACGGGTCATTGAAGACACCAAGAGATCTTTACCCTGAAAGAACCGCCTTGCCACAAGGTCAACTCTAATCTTCTGATGAATTGCTCACCCCTTCCCCTCCGCTGATTCTTCTCCGTGGGTGCGAGCCAAAAATGGATGAAACCAAAGATGGATGTTGACGAAGTGCTAATTGATCCTGCTGCTTCCAATCAATAGGTATTTTGTTTTCTGCAAATGGAAGGGGTCGGCAGCGTTCAAATATGGCCATTTTCATTGACTTTCGCGCCTGAGAAGGAAGGGTCCAACCCTAAACTATATAGTCTAGTCCGAGTTTCACCGGTGATGGCATTTGAGGGTTAAGCGGTGTATGTATCCAGTGGTGTTGTGGTGTGTGTGGTGGGCAGTAATAAAGGAAGGGTAAGCTTGGTTCATCCCGGCCGGAAAGAGAAGAATATAGCAGTACCCACCCACTAAGCGATTAATTAAGCAAGTGTATAGGGATAACAGGTATAGGTACTCTGGTGGGTAAAGAGAGGTAGCTGTTAGAGTAGGTAAACATAAGGTTAAGACAAGTAAGGATCTAAAGGTCCTAGCAAAGCAGTAAGTGCCAACCCAAGCACGCACGTATAATAACTAAGTTTGGTAAGTCAAAGAGAAGGGTGGTTAAAAGAAAGAAAGGTTGGTAGCACGGTCGCACGTAAGAGTAAAGGTAAGTAGGCAAAAAAGAGAAATAGTAATAGTGGTACCAAAGTAATAATATTTAAGCGAGTGTGTGTTGTGGAACGCCTGTGCAATGCTCTGTCGAACGCCGGTCCAACAATGCATAAAGGTAAGTTAATGGAGCCATTCTAAAAAGGTTAATTAATACGTACGTGTACGCCAGGTGGTAAGTTAGTAGCAGTAGGTAAGACTAAATTAATCCTTCCGGGAAAAGGTAATAAAACCAACTGGTAAAAGTGCCTCCCTCCTAAGATTATTTCAGCGAGTGTTGTTGAACGCCCGTCCGTGCAATGCTCTATGCTAAGTTCAGCAGGTCATTGAGCGAGTATATAAAGGGTTGGTTGTGAAGACGCCAGGTAGTTGGTAGCAGTAATACATAAAGTAATAAAGTAGGCGTAGGTATAATACAACTGGAAAAGTGCCTCCCTCCCTCCATCATTGATCAATGCAATCCGGGCATGTGTGTAAGTTGGTAGATTCTGGAAGGACTGAACCTGGGTGGCTGGGGTTGTGCGAGTGCTTGCTGTCTTAATGAATTGGAAGAGGCAGAAGGGCTCACAGTCAGTCTGGAATATATTGGGTATATAAGCTGCGCCCTTGCCACGTGTCCCTCCTACGACACACTCCGTGGACTACAGTAAAAACTGTTATGCGCATCAACCCCATTACTGGAGAAGAGCAGTGTTCAGAGACGGCTCACCCTTACCCGGGGTGACCATGCTTCGGTTTTTATTCAGTGTGTGACCAAATACCATTGACTAGGCTTTTTATTCTGTGCCCAAAGACTGCTTATATTCTGGATTTAGAACCGCAGAGCTGGGATAAGCCTTCTCATATACTCACCGTTTCCGCAAAGCCCCAACAAGCTCTTTTTCCAGGAGCTTTTTCATTCATCTTATGCTCAAAGAGAAGCGGAGCGCCAAGTAAGTGCCAAAGCATATCTGGACTTCTGTCTTGTTCGCACCCTTCGTCCACACTTGGTTTACAGAGCTAGGTGACAGGGCTTTTTCGTTTAGTCTGTGCCCAAAGACCCGCGTGAACCGCATTCTGGGATGAGTTCCGGTGCCCATTAGGTTTTTTAGGAAGTCTGTTCCAAAAGACCATCTCTCAACGCCTTCTGGAAGTCTTTCCAGTGCCCCCCATTATTGGTAACTAAAATAAAGCTCAAGCCGCCCTACCCTTAGCTTTATGAATTCCACTTTTTTGCTTCCTTCCCCCAATTGAACGAATGAAACGGAAGAGATAGATATCCCAACTCGTACGAATGAAACGAAAGAAATAGATATCCCCCATTTGAATGCCAAGCTGTACCCCGGCTTAGTCAAGTTTAGGCTAAATTCACCGAACTTTATCGAAGCAAGTGTGAATACACTAAAAACTTGTCGGCGCTAATCGAGTTGTCCCCTTAATAAAGTATCTTCTTCTCTTAACAAAACGTGTCGGAGATAATAGAAGAGGCAGATCTACCAGTTGAAGTTATCAGGCTTGTTGCAGAGTTCCTATACCCATATCCATAGCTGGTAGACCGGGCCCCGTAACGAAGGCATAGGCAGTTGATCGCCCAGTAGCATAGGCAAAAGAATCATAGCTATCAGTAGCAGAGGCAAAAGAATCATAGCTATCAGTAGCAGAGGCAAAGGTACGAGCTTAAGAGCCTGTTGATCCATATCCATATCTAGGTGCAAAGCCAATAATACCGCAGCATCTCTTCATGTCCCGGCGCATTTCCAAGCACCCCGTTTTTCGTCCCGGGGAACCAGCCCACCCACCTACCATAGAAATAATAGGCTCTGAGTCAAGCCATTTCACCTGCCTAGGGTTGTTCTAAAGTCGTTCGTCATAAGGTGCCCTCAAAACCTGAACATAGCGAAGATGATGAGGCAAGCAAGGTCATAACCTACCTAGATTTCTTCCCATCAAAGAGCTCTGCTCAAGTAAGGTATAGCCGGAGACTTTGCAATGCCTTATGTAACGTACTCTATTTTAAGGTGCCCTCAATGCCTGCTATCTCTTTTTTATTACTATCCGTGAGCTTTCGCACCTTCGTGGGACTATAATATTTCCTTACCTTGGGTGGATCTCTTATCTTCCCCCTCTAAACGAAGCTATGAACGAGACTACTAAAAGAGCATAATGACATATATCAATAATTACAACTATCAATGTAGACCAAAACACTTACTCGATCTACTCCGTTCCTCGATGCGTAATTACGTATATATAATTGCAGTCGCTTACTTATTTACTTCGTTGGCGAGGGCAGACGCATAATTACTGACTGCTATAATAGCAGCATTGTCCGCTATCCACACGTGCCATTTAGGAAGAGCCAAAAGCGCCGGCACTAATATCTTCAATTTCATCCCGGGCAGGCACCATTTGGCTTTTTTATATAGTTGGGGGTGGGGCATTAATGTTACGTATATAATAGAATCCCCAGAACCGACTAACTGACTACAATGGGGTGGGGGGGTGGAAACTATTTATTTCATGAGATTGCTCTTCTTCTCAATTACTTATGAAGTTGAAGTCAGACATACCCGTACTCAGACTACTGTTTTATACTACCCAGCCCATGTTTGGACAGGAGAGCCCTTCCTGTGGGTGGGACAAGCTTTAATGAAGAAACAGAACCTTCCCTTTGTCCAGATAGGGGCAACTTAGAAACCTACCGAAAGGAAAAAGGTAGATTGACTGAGAATGGCATTGATTGAATGGGACTGATTTATGATTGAGAGGCCAGCGTATTAGACCAGTATAAAATAACCATTCAGTATAAGACACCCAGATCAACTTAGGCAAAAGAACAACTTCTTCTATTTTATCGATAGAATGCAATTTACCAGTACGTTTCCTCTGCTCTTAGGTTAGGTTCTGCCTTACAATACGAAACTTACTAAGGCTTCTCGCTAACGTTCGTAGGCAAGGCAGCAGTATCCTCGCTAACGCTCATAGGTGCTTTCTTCGCTGGTATTCTAAGATGCAGGTCTGGTTGGGGATAAAAGGTACAATACTGCGATTTGACTTACGGGCTCCGCTGATATCCTTATGTCTAAAAAAGAAAGACAATAAAGGCAAGTCATGAGGCAAGGTTATGGGTCTTATTAATTCTTTCTGTGAGCTTCCAGCGAAAGGATCGCTCACCTGACATGAAAAGTAGGGATAACTTTCTTTCTTCTCCTTAAATATTGATTACCAACAAGTCTGTTCGATTGACTTCCATTCCTTGGTCCGCCCCGATGAAGGAGATGTCTTTCCAATCCTTCCAATAAAATGAGAATACCCAATAGGTGCGGGTGGTGCGGGTTGACCGGTCCCTCCTCCTCATATCCAATAAACATATCCATAGGCTAGACAGTCAATGCTTTCCTTGCCTGGAGATAGACTTCTTTCTTGCCGGGAGAAGAGACTGGCCTTTCTGCTTGGTTATACAGAGGTTGGTCCTCCTTCAGTGCCGGTAGAATAGAGAGCTGGTTGGATAGAGAGACCGGATCTTCCTAGAGAGATTTACTAAATTTCTTTCCCCGGAGAATGCTTTCCTGGCCTTCGTTCCTGGTTTAACGAGTTGGTCTGGCTGGTCTGGTCTCACGAGATAGCTGGTTTTTTTTTCCTTTATTCTGCCAAAGGAGAAGGGGATCTCTCTCCTTCTCTTACAATAATGCTTATGTTTGCTTTTGTGACATCCCTCAATTATGAGGAAGGGGATAGCGCTTGGTGCTATTAAACTTCATCTTATCAGGATTTAGGAGGAAACACTTATAATCTCATATTGAAAAAGGCTTATACTAAGTAAGGTGTGTCTAGTTATGGGGGGTTGGCTTTTGATGTCATAAAGTAAGCAGGGCCAGTGTCTGTCAGGAGGAAGTCATTCTTACAACATGCTCAGGACAAAGAGGCTATGGAATTCTACAAGGGAAGCAAAAAAAAGTGATTGGGGCTCTTATATAAGTACAACCCTCTCTTAGCGCCAAAATGAAAATCAATTATATTAATGTAATGGGTCTAAGTAGCCATTTGGTTCCATTTATTTGGTTCTCATCATTTGTAGTCCCTATCAAATTAAGTGGGGATTTTATGTCATTTTCTTTTACTTTATGTTTTTTTATTTGTCCTCCAACTTGAGTTTAAGGGGGCATGTTGGAACTTATGGTTCTTGGTGTAAACTCATCTTCTCAGAATGTGTAGTCAACCATGAAGAGAGAGCCAACCATTAAGGGGCGGAGCCGCTCGACCATAAGGGAGAGGGATTCAACTGAGGATTTGACCCAATTGGGCGTGTTTACATTGTCCACTTTGATCTTATAGATCCACATTATATGGACAATTTTGGGGTGTGGTCCCATACATTGAGGGTTTTGGTTGTGGAATTCAACCTATATATAGATGATCTTATAGATCAGTTTATAACATCATCTATTCATGGAGCTATGCTCATTGTGCCTGAGTGCTAACGATATCTGTTGTAGGGTGAAACTTTATTACTTACAGTTGCAAGGTTTCCATCAACTAATGCATATTACTGGGTATTAATTGAAACCATAACTTAGTAAACAGGAAGTCAGCACTTGGAGTAACAAGCTATTTTATTTATTCCCGGTGTTACATAAATAAAGAAAATTAGGGGCGGAGCCGCTCGACCATAAGGGAGAGGGATTGATTACGAGCCCGGAATTGAAATATCCTCTCTTGTGATGTACTCAGAAATGGTAAGTAAGTAGGTTTCTTCTTCCCTCTTGGTGTAGTAAAGCAATTAAGAGCTAGCAAATTGTTGAGTTGATCAGCCATTTCCAATATGGGTAATTTTCATATGTTATACCAGATATTCTTGATTTTTATGTGAGTTAATTGAGGTGAATCTATTTCTCTAGTTAGTTGTCGTGATAGCTCTGGCCTAAAGGCGGCTTGTTCTCATTCAACATAATTCTATCTGCGTTCAAAAGCAAAAGTGCAATTAGAATATATACTTTCAACTTTATATAAGGCCATAGTGTTTAAGTAATATTTTTATTCAGTTATAGCGAGTTGCCTGGTTCATATTTTTATTTTATGATGAAATAGATAAGAAGATCATTGATTGAAGTTGTATTGTCGGAGGAGTTTACGAAGAGAAACGGGCATTTATGTCGGAGGAGAAAAGCTTGCTTGTCGGAGGTGTTACGAAGGGAGATGGACATTTATGGGGAATCATACGATGAAACTTTGCATGTTTTTGTCAAAGTTCCGAAGTATCTCCGTCGAGGGGAATATTAGGAAAGTTCCGAGCAGCTTTTTGCTTTTTTTGCACCGTGAAATTTGGATCGTACAAGAAATAGAAGTGTATTAATTTCCGAGAACGATTTGCGGTGTTCAGTCGCGAGACAGTTCGGTTTCTATCTACCCTGATGGTTGTTTCAGGGATAATTGCGATAATCCACTACCCCTAGCAGAGGGCTGGGTTGGTCCAACCTATGGTGTACCGTTCGGGGAGCCCAGTTGGTATGTAATAACTGCTATTTTGTAGTAAGTGCTTCTCAATACAAGTTATCATACAAGGTGTTGTTGTGTCTAATGTCACTTCGATAGGCGTTCACCTAAGGGGTTAAGCGAGATTGTACTAATGTATTACCGTTTCATGCGTAAACTAGCGAAAAACTGATTATATTGTTCGATTTATCACTCCGAGCTGGTGTATATATTAATTCAATCTCCACTTATAAGACAATGCATTATTATGCGTTCCCCTCCCGCTGATAGACTAGAGGCAACTGTTCCTGCTCAGTCAGGCCCGTCCGGTAAGTCCTCCCATGATCCTTACAAAGACAGTGATCAACTTTTTACTTAGGACATAAATATTATTCGGTCAGTTCCCCCAATACTTGTCCAGTATACCGAGAGATCCCACGTCATCTCTATGAAGGGAAATTCTTGGTGATTCTAAAAAAAACTACCAGAAACTCGAGCGAGTTATGTACTCCCAGCTTCACGTAGAACCACCTGATTGCTATGGGAACGCATCAGATGCCCTAGTAGGGCGCATTGTGTTTAATGAAGATATTGCTTGGCAGTGAATGGCAAGATCGAGGGCATTACTGATCGAGACGTGTGTACGCTCGTTTGGAGTTTGGGTGCAGGATTTCTTGAGCGGGATTGCTCGACGAACCTATCTAGCATCCATTAATGGGTCAAGCGACTCATCATTGGCAAATTCGTAGGGGGGAATTGGAACGTTCGTGAAAGATATTGGGGTTCTATATAAATGGACAGCATCCAGTGGTGGAAAAGGTAGAATCAACCGCCCACAGGACGACATAAATAGAGATAGGGGCAGGGATGAAAAAGACATATCTGGCTGGGCTGGCAGAATCGTAACCATAGAGACCCATGCAACTACTCACTTTTGTCTCATAGGGAGAGAATGAATTGACATCCTCAGCCATGATTGTTTGTTTCCGGTTCTTCCCCATTGATTTACGTAATCGGAAATAACCAATTGACAACGAAACCTATAAATCGATCACTCCCCGGGCTCAACAGCAAACTTCCTTCATAGTAACGACAGCAGCAGGTGATTGGGTTCAGTGGTTCCTCATATCGAATTCTTTACTATAGAGATAGACTAAAAGAGAAGATTGAACCGAAGAGAGTCATTTTATGGTCAAAGGCAAAAGCTGAGCAGTTGTAATTCAATTTCATAAAGTCATTCTGGGTGTGAGGAACATAAGCCAGATGACGGAACGGAATAGAGAGAAGATCGGAACGTGAGTGATTCCCCTTCCCCTCCTTTGTCGGGCAAGCAACCTTCCTTTATCTGCGCGGAATGGTTCTCTATCAACCTTCCCTCCACCTCCTACATAGGAGGCCACCCTTGAACTAGTGAAAAAACCAGCTCATCTTTCATTAGTCCAAGCCTCTCTCCCCTGGGGTTGGGGTCGGTCCCCAGGCAGGGTGTGTGATGGCTCGATCGGTTCTATATCTCAGCGCTATCAGTCCTCATAAATTGATGAAATATCACTCAGGTGAACACAAAGTAGAATCAAAATATATAACGCGATATGGAATGCGTGGAGTATTTAGGGTAATGGGTGCTATTACAACTTAACACTAGGACTACATAATGCACCTCCCGCCCTGACTGGCACTACCTGAGCAGCGTGAATGCCACTACCTATTTCCTCTCCCTTTCCAACTACAAGAGCCATCCAACCAAGAACTACGAAACTAGAACCACCGCCAGGTTACGAACCTTCCCCCCAAGAACGAAGGGCGTTCACCTCGAGTACACAGTGAACCCACCTACTCGATATATACTACTATTATTAATCGCTCGCAGCTATAGCGATTGTATTCTTTGGACTTACCTAACGTCCACCCTGGGTGCATCGTCTGCCCTCTCTCTTAATTTGTTCTGGGCGTCATCATTTCCTCGGCCTTCGCAGCTCTCTCTCCCCTGATACAAGGGG
>Ga0233342_1000093_pt1 | contig 27219 bp, 17 predicted proteins | sample GEONDECOMP273_FD_180706 | JGI IMG/M metagenome (GOLD analysis project Ga0233342, IMG submission 180706) | Leaf litter microbial communities from Shasta-Trinity National Forest, California, United States - GEON-DECOMP-273 | ecosystem: Environmental > Terrestrial > Plant litter > Unclassified...
TATCTGTTGGCTCTGTGGGTGTCCCCTTACCTGTGTATTTAAGCCTTCTATGAGAGATGACCATCTCCCTATATATATTAATAAAGTGAGGTCTCTGAATGCTTAATAAGTAGGCTATTTCTTTCTATATATTGCCCCTGCAGCCCCCCTTGGTCAATCACTCCACTTAGGTCTCTGAATGCTCCATCAGTGAGCTATTTATATCTATATCTTCTAATACTGACCCCCCGCTGAGTCTCTATCTGCATTCTAGAAGTGCTCCATCATAGTACTTTTAGTTATTGAATCAATCAATGAGCGAATGGTCTAAGTGCGCCATGAGAAATGTCTGGCTGGCTGAAAACGATTGTCTGGCTGAAAAGGACCTCCTGCTGTTTAACAAATTTGGTTAAAGCAAGTAAACCCAGTGTGAGGGTTTTTTGCCTTACAACGATTATATAGTAAGCGTAGCTCTGTAGCTATTATAGCTTGTTTACTTTATTATTTCATTTCTAAGTAAGGCAATAAAAATGCAGGACTAATTTACGTGGGCTGTCTTTTATTTGTGGTTATAAAGGTGCTACGCTCTTTCCCGACAAAGGAGGGGAAGGGCTCCGCACCTTGTAACTCCACGTTATGAAATCTCGGTAGTCTTTGAGGGTTTGGATAAACCCCGCCTCTTCCTGCTCGGTATAGGATTCACCTATGAATACTTCCCGGGGATTGCCTACATCACCCAAGTTACAGGATTGAAATCCGCCCTTCCCCGAGGGAGCAGGTCGAGCTTATAGACTCTGATAGTCCATTTTAAAGAGGCGTTTCAAGGTAACCATCCCCTGATAGTGTTGGTCTTCAAGTTCTCTACGCCATCTTGGTTTTCATCTTCTTCTCTGTCCTCTTCAGCGATAATCTGGCCTTCAAAGACATCCGTGAAAAAAAAGCAAAAAGAATATCTATATATAGATGCTGATCATAATGAAAAACCTGGAAATTTAATACATTATTAGGGACAGAATGGGTGGGGACTAATTCCACTGAAAATCTTTTGAATTTGGAACTCGACATAGGCTCCAGAGTACGCGTAGCCACTGCTAACGAGTCTGCAACGTGATTATTCTTTCGGGGAATAGTTCAAATGTAAAAAGCCAAAAATTCGTCTAATAGGTCCCAGACGCGGTTACGGTAGCTCGATAGTTTCTTATCATGACAAGCGTACCGGCTCCGAACTTGCTTGATTACAAGCTCAGAGTCTCCCATAGTTGATAAGTATTTGGACCCTTTCTTGATTGTGAGCTGTAATCCGTGTATCAGGGCTTCATACTCTGCTGCATTGCAAGTACAGGGAAACTGCAATCTGAAAGCCGCTAAATAAGACTTACCTTGGGGTTAGTCAATTCTATTCCAGCCCCACTCCCTCCGATTTGGAACCATCGAACTTGAGTGTCCAGAACAGGCTCTCATCCGATGTGGGCTCTGTTTGGGAAGGGGGCTACACCATAGGTACCTCGTACTTCACTTCCTTTACCTACTTCTATTGTATAAATCCCGAGCTCAGGCTCTATGAACAGAATCTCGTTGACCCCTTTGTATTAAGTAATTAGCTCCTTCAGTCTGGGTTCCCTTTAGATTCTAATTTGGTTTGCAAGACCACGCCAGGGGAGCCACGTGTGTTAAAAGTAAGTGGACATATAAGTTAGTGATTAATTTATTGATTGAGATAGCCCACATCACCACTGGTCAAGAGGATCAAGTTCCCATCAACGCATACCCTAGAGGAGAAGAAGGACCCATGGCCGAGAGGAAAAGAGAAGATATGGTACCCACCAGAAAAGAGTAAAACAAGCTGTTACCTTACTTAGGACACAGGAGAACCTATGGGGGAATATACAATAAAAGCTGAGCGCTAACGGAACAATGCTATGTGACTGCAACACCTAGACATAGCGAGAGAGAGAGACCTGGTTGGATGGTTCATATACGTCGCGTGCGCTTTGTTTGATTGATATATTTATTGACGAAGGAAACCCTAGTTTCTACGGGGTTATACAACAAAACCCGTTATGCCAGCTATAAACCCAAGGGATGGAAGAACCCGTTATCTAGCTATAAACTGTCTGTGGTGGCTAGACGTTAGGAATGTCATGGGCACCGAGATATAAAGCAGTGGAGAGTCTGAGGACTAGGGCTTCGTATTCGACTATGTTGTTAGAGGCAGCCAAATTGACAAATTGAAAGGTAAAGTACATGCTATCCATTCGATAAAATGTACTCACGATTTCTATGCTTGCCCCTTGCCCCTTAATTATTTATTGCTCCATCAAAGCATAAAGTAAAAAGTGTTTTAGGAAGCTCTATTTTAATGAGAGGGTGTAGAGCAGCGCTTTAGTTATCGGGAACATCGAGATCATTATAACTACTATAGTCATCGTAGCGAGGGAAATAAATAGAATTGGCTAGTTTATTGGCTATGACCTGCCCCTTTATATATTTATGCACTCTATATAATCCAATTTTTGAAACAGCCAGACAACACAAGTTTTGAAACTAAATAGCATAAGGGGTCCAAAGAATCGACCTTTGTATCTGCACCTGGCTCTGCTTCTGGCTTTTATGCTAGTGGTGCTTCTTCCATTACTACTTATGCTTCCGGCTTTACTGCTGGTGCTACTTCCACTGCTGGTGGTGGCTATAGTTAAGGATCTCGCTATTCCTCTCGTTTTCAAACTGGATATGGATATAATACTGGTACTGGATCTGCTACTAGATATGCTACTGGGTCTCGATATCGATAATCAGAATCTCTACGAAGTACGAGCATATTACTCTGATTAAATACCAAAGCCGGGTATGCCTCTTACCACGGGCGGGGGAGGCTTATCATCTGGACGGGGATGCTATTTACGGATATGCTTTCCTATCATGAGTACGCCGGGTAAGCTCCTCACTAGGGTATGCTACTCATACCACAGACGGGGAAATAGGTGCGAGAGATATCCGTATATAAGGGTCCGGTTCTTCGATTGGGTAAACTGTCTTTGCTAATGAAAGGAACACGTGCAAATGTACATCACCTATAGAAACAACATGGAATATTGTCAGCACTTGTAGTAACACAATGGGATTGTAGGAACAGCGCTTCCATCCAAATGAATGTACTACACTTCTTGGAACAAATGGAAATGCCTTCACAGCTCTCCTAGGTAAAATGGAGGATGCACCTTTTTTAGGAACAGCAAGCAGGGGATGTAGTAACATTAGCTTATGCTGGATCCTCGCTTCTTGGAACATCATAGAATGCTGGAACACCTATTCTGGGAACACATTCATATGCCTGAACTATACTTCTAGGAACAGGAGCTAATCCCGAAACATCGCTTATTTGAACACGTGCAATTACCGGAACAACACTTCTTGGAACAACATAGAATGTAGGAACATTAGCAAATGAACTAAGGAGTTTATGGTCGTACAGAGATGTCTTAACAGGGAAGCGAGCTGATTTATAAACCTTGAACACCAATGAAATAAAAATCATTCTGTATATAACGGCGCAATATGATTAAACCTCAATCCTTAATTAGCGAACACCAATAATTTCCTGCAAGCTTCCGAATTGCTGCTTCGAGGTGCAAAGCGAAGCGGAGCCGCCCTTCCCTTTGGTCGGGAGCGAAGCCGCTTTCCCTTAGTAGGAGGGGGAGGAATTGAACGCGGTTTTCCGCTCCCCAATCTTGCTAGGAGAGCTTGCCGGGCCCCACACCACGCTTCATTAGCTTTAGCCATATATCTAAGCGGGGTCAAAGTAAATCTCTATAAAATAAAGGATACCCGAAATAATGTCTATAGGATAACCTGAATTTACAAATAGAGTAGAACCTAGAATGTGGAACCTTCCGCTTTGCATAAAATTGGTAAGGAGAAAAAAAGAATAAACCTAAGAATCTGTTTAATGAGTGGCTACAGAGAGTCAAGTCTAGTTGCAATAGATGGAGGGTAAAACAACCTGTTAGAATAAATTGACCTCCCAGCGTGCATATTCAACTAGGGTTAAACTTCACTCAAGTTTTATATAGATATGGAGCTGGAGGAGAGCCTGAAGAGTTATAGTATTACCCATCAGTCAGTCAACCAGGTATTTGCTTAAGTTGCCAGACAATATAATAAAAGCACTCCCGTTCCAGAGAAAGACGGGTCGAATTAGAAAGATGTAATTACACCTTTGAAGAATGGAGAGTTTCAATAATAAGTGGAAGCTGCCCTGTACACAACTCCATTTGCTTTCCCAACTTTCAAACCTAATGATGTACCATCTATGCCGCCATAGGAGAGTAATGCTCGATGGGTAATTTGAACGTCTAAATCTGACCTTGATAGAGCACCATTGAAGGGCTTAAAGTGCTGATAAATGATGTATGTTTGAATCCCATTATGGAGGTTTTTCTTGATTGAAAGCCAGGCATAAAAGCGGGGTATAGCCCTTCCTCCTTTCCTTGCCTTCATATAATTGTATTTTATGATTTACTTATGGGCGTTAAGGGAGCTGGCCCAAATACCAAGGGAAAACATTGATGGCCTATAGTGGAAGATTATGGCCTATAGTCAATTATATGTTGCGTTGTATCGACACCCTGAACCCTAAGATATGTCCTTCTCTTAACCGCTCTTATCCCTCTCTTTATTGGCCCTTCTGAGCGCCCCTGGGCCAGCCATTGGTTTCGGCCTATAATTACAGGGTTCCTTACGGCCTATTCTTAAACCCTATAACTCCCCACCTTATAGTGGGTCGATCGAGTGCGCCTATATGCCCTCACCCCTTGGCTTTGGTCGAGCGTCTAAAGACCCTATGGTCGAGAGCGACTCAAGTTCCTCTCCAAGATTAGGACGCTTGAACCTCCTTAAACCCTACTCTTCATCTGCCCTCCTGAATATAATATAATAAACTTTACTACCTCATTGAAATACCATCAAATCAGGGTCTCTTCTAAAGCTATCCTCCTCTTTAGGGCTCCTCAATCAAAAGGCCCGAAATAATACCAAGAAGGAACTGGAGCAGAGACACCAGCTAGGAGGTGGGTGCATAGGTTTATTGGCCATACAAAGCCACAAATAGAGTTCGGTATTAGAGTTGGCTTTCAATTGTCAAAGCATCCCATAAGAGGTAACTAACTCACTGGCTTCAGGTAGTCCCTTAAAAAGAAAACTTCCTCTTGGGCGGGCTTAAGGACTGAATCGACTGGGAGTCCCTATTAAACTAATGCTCCTGGGCTTAAGGGATGATCTTTCTGCTGGTACAGACTATAAAGACCAAGCCAGCAATCCCGTTTATACAAGTAATCCTCATCTATCCCAATGGTTTAAGTGCAAGTGCCCAACATCGATCCTAATGAAATGAATGAGACTGGGCTGGGGGAAATACCCCAAAGTTCGATACCATCATATAAAAATAGTTCCACTACGCTCTCGGGAACCCGAAATATTGACAGGACTCAGTGAACGTATCTAACAAAGAATTGCTTCAATGCTGTCCTACAACCCTATAATTTTGGAAATGCTGGCCGAGGTATTAGTAGGTTTAGTAATAAAAAGCATGATAATGGCTGGTAATCCACTACGGGTTAATAGGCACACACCAATTATAGCTCCCCGTTGAGGTTCTATCGGATCCCCGATACGGAAAGAAATAGATCCAGGTTATAGTAAAGCCGTTGGTATCTTAGATGTACGGGAATAACTATATCTGGATATAGTAAAGCCGTCGATTCGAAGCACCTATGAATGTAAGCTCGGCGTGGCGAACCACAACAGATCAACCAAGAAAACAGCCACTACAATAGAAACCATTTCCAGCTTCATAAGGGCATCCAAATCTGTTCGATCCGTTATACATATCCAGTCATTCTTCCATTAGCTCCTTTATATAGGGTAGGGTCGGCTCGAGCAATATCACGAAAGGCTATAGGTTCGGGCCGGTTTGGACATTTATAGCAGGTTATGAGCCGAGTAAAGTAGGCGCTAATCCTAAGATCGAAACCTAAAGCTGATGTAACAGCCTGCACCTAGTAAATTGGGATCCGAATCCTCATGTAAAGCTTTTAGGTTCCGCCAAGCCTTGTTCTTCAGCATGAGTAGCGACGGCAGAAGCGCTTCAGTCAGTACGAGTAGCTCAGAGTTTATACCTTTTCTTTCAATCAGTATGAGCCACACAAATGCGATCTCAATCACGATTATCCATAACGTAAAACTGTAATCTGGTAGGTTCTACACTATAGGGACTCATACAAACCTTGTAACTTATTTCACTTATCCCCCGACTTAGTTCTCCTCAATTGCGTGTATTATAGGTCCGGGAATCAAAGAGTTCACCCGCTATGCTCGAAGCAAAGGTGCAAACAAAAGCACTCTGCTAAAGTAGGGCACAAAAGCTGGGGCAAAGGGTAGCTGATCGGATAAAGGCTACAAAATCGAAATAGTAAGCATTTATGACCCGTCCTCTGATCTTAGGGGCTGTGTTCAACCCTGTTCGGGAGTTATCCGTTCCTGTTTTATCACCGAGTTACCTAAAATCTATTTTGTGATTAGTCCTCTAATATACTCGAACAGCACCAACTATCAAGCGCAAGAAACAACATAAGGGGGGACAAAGGTGTCAGTCACAACGCTACGGCCAACCATGGATGGGGGGGTGCCACGAGAGTCTATAAAGATTAATTCGCTATAATATAATTGACCTGATAGGTAGGGCATATAAAGCCTTCTTCACTGGCTAATGTAAGTAAATAGAAAGTAGCTCAAAAGTATAGACTAAGTAAGGGGTGCAGGCACAAGCTTACGTAAATTGAATAGGCGAGCGCTTTACTTAGAAGATAATAGATGGAAGGTTCGAACCATGTGCCGACCTTCCCTTTTGCCCTTTTTGATTGTATCATCAAGTTTACTTTAAACCCACTTTCATCACCGCCTTGTATAATTAAGGATAACTCCCAACCCACAGTGTGCACAACACGATGAAGACGCCCGGACTCGAACCGGGATCAACTGCCCCCTAGGGTTGGGTGGCCCTTTAGCCTATTAAATACGTCTTCCGGTTGGCACCATAAAAGGTACCGATATAGGCAACTAGTTAAGGTAAAAGCAACCGCCTTATTTGAAACTGCTAAATTATGCAGTTCCGGTACCGGAAGATCCCATTGATGGTGCAAGTGATTAAGAACCACCAATAGCAGGTCCTCCCTTTTCCCTTTGGGGGTGAAAAGCAGCAGAGTTAGTTCCATATCGGGATTTAGTAGATCACCATAAGCAGTTACAGATCCACATAAATATCCATAGCCGCTAGTAGCAGCAGAGGAGGAAGCCGTTTTTTATGTTGACCCACTACCAGCGCCCAATGCAAGAACTTAACTTATTGGAGCATAAGGGAATGTAGGAACAGAACTTATGGGAGCTAAAGCATATGTCGGACCACTAGCTCTAGGAAAACGTACATATGTAATAACTCCACTTGTAGAAACTACATGGAATATCGGAACAGCACTAGGATAAACGCTCTTAAATGCTTACTGGTCGGAACATAAACAACTAGGAACATGTCTGAGAACAAGAAAAAAAATGTACATATGAAAGTATGAACACTGGTTAATGCTAGAACAATAACAAGTGGGAACACGTCTAATGTTGGAACATCATAATTGAAGGGACTTTTCTTCAAGTAAGAGTGTCATTCCGAACATGGCCTTTTCAGAACTTTCATATCGTCTTTAACTTGCCCATTGTTGAGGTGTGATCTAGACCAGAATTGCATGTCATTAAATCTTCCTATAGATTGGGGGAAATGAGAGAATTTCATCTCCTCTCCTTAGTTCAAATACAGGTTACCACCACATGCCCAGCAGGCAGCAGTAAGTTCGTGAGTATAAGTATTTAGTTCGGTAACACATTCAGCATGAGTCCGTGGTAGATGATCCCCCCATTTGGCATTACCAGCATGAGAGTCCGTGTAAGTGGCATCCATATCCCAATATTGGACACTATGATTAGGTAGGTCCTATAGATAGAGTCGTTTATATATGAGCTCGCATGGAGACGTCCTCGCCCTCTCTACGGTCTTTAGAGCCCTTTCGTCCTTGCTGTGAAGAAGAGCTCCAGTCTTCTACTACCTATATTCCAAAGCCGAGAGGAATAAAGCCAATAAGACGGAGATTAAACCAGAAGAATAAGACCATAATAAGAGGCTGAATAAGACATATCCCGTTGGATGGAGCGGCAGCATAGTACAGCTAGCTCAACAGACCAAAAAGCACTACCTAGACCCATAACACAGGAGGCGGAGTAGTGTCAACTACTAGTTTCTACGTGTTACTATATGATATTGCCATGGAGACGTCCTTTCAAGGGAAGTACAACATTCCCCCACCTTCCTCCCAATCACTAGGATAAAATGCCCTTTAGATAAATCTATACATCAACCATTTCTATAGGAGCTCGCATGGAGATGACCCAGAGAGCCTTTCCCAAGGTAGTAGGGGATGGTTTAGCTTGAATAGTGCAATATCATAAAAAAAACTTCCTTCAGGAGGGCTTTACTTCTTACCTACGTCCGTGCAAGTGAGAATGTCTAAGTGAGAATGTCTATCCTTTTCTCTTACCGTAGTGTGCAAAACCAGAGAAATCCATATAATTACTCGCATATATATATATAATTATACTTGATGGAGAAGTTTCACTTTCTTTCTTCTTTTAGGTTTTGGAAACGACGGAGCTCTTATGGACGATGCCTTAAAATGCACCCGTTTCAAAAAGTGAGCTAATTGTGTATAATAACATATATAATGCACGCTTAACAAAATGACCTGCCAAGATAGGAAAGGCGTTACCCAGATCCCCAGTACGCATACGTAAAGAACCTGCCAAGTACACTTGTAAGTCCACCAAGAGAGACAACAGGAAGAAGAGTTTGACTTACGAGCATTTAGATTTAGACTGATTAGATTTGATTGGATTTTCTGAAACAACGATTAGTCTTCTTATGAGGATGGCTGGAAGGAGCAGCCAAAGGGAACTGTTTATTTAGCTTACCGAGATGGAACATAGTAGTGCTTGAGGCACATAGTCCACTTAACTATACGGAACACTGCATAGGTCGGGGGGAATAAAGAAAGGATACCCCACATTGCGCTACTACTGATACACGTTGAGATACACTATCATAAGAAGGTTACACGTATAGGAAGGAGTCTTCATTGAAACAACGTAGAGCTACTCAACGAGGAATTATTGAAGGATGGAAATAAGACATGGGGAGGGAATGATACGCAGAGCGGACTCACAGGGCATACTCGAAGGGGAATAAGCCACGGGGCAGAGGCAGCATCAGCTATACCTCAAACAAGACCAAGGTGATTGCTTGTTTATTTACACGATTCAACTGGTGGGTTAGGTGCATCGATTCGCCCACAACATGTTTATGAGAGAGGTTATAATAATACATATGCATTACCAAGGTTCTGACGACGAGAGAGAGAACGAAACAACCCTGGAATGGATGGCACTTTTTTATCCCCCGCATTCAGGTCTGCATTACCGCCGCTTGCCTCCTTGTTGGTGGTTTCTCACTAACGCTTGCTTACTCGAGTGGTCGGAAGGAAGAACGCTACCGTGGGAGACAGGACTAATAAATGCCTTACCCCCATGTTTGAATGATTGATAACGCTTGTCCGAACTCGAGTTTTTCTTTTGTCAAATCGCCGAGAGCAGTTCAGGGAGGTAATCTCGCCCGACCTAATAAGTATGATTATAGGGTATGGGGCATAATCAAAAGGGTGATTCCTAGATAACAAAGAAGGTTGTTTCTAAAGCCCTAAATGACATATCTTAATAGAAAAGGCGGTATCAAAACAGAAGAACGTAAAGCCCGCCCGAAATGTAATCTCTAAAAAAAGGCTAAAAAAAGGTACGAAGTCGTACGAAGTCGTACGAAGTCGCTTGTCCGCATCGGGCAAGGCACACATAAGGGAAAATAAGCATGTATATAGACCAATAACCATGTATAGAAGTAATACGAGCTCTATCATATCTATGAATACCTTTGTTAACAGTACCACTATTGTTTCACTCTATCACAGTGATCTCGTAATCAAACTTACCTGTAATCTAGTATCCCCTACGAGTAACTATGGCATTGGTTTCACCTTGTGAAAACTGGCTATTTATTTGGATCTGTTACTGTCCATGTGCTAGCTGTTGCTCCCACACCCGGGGATATGGATCTCGATTTGAAAGGTATGCTTGCTCCGTAGATGCTACTATGTATTATTATTATAACTATTATTATACCATTACCATTCTAGCTACCTTCGCTTTTTTGCTACGCATCCTACACCAGATCGGTTATTATACAATAATTAGAAAAGGGATAGGGGGCTGCTGGCCTAGAGTGCCCCTGGGCCCCGACCCCGGGGAAGGCTATCGGTCGGTCTTCTGAAATGCCTATCTTTCTTCCCTATAGATCTCGCCTAGCTTCCTAGCTTCCAATCTAGCGTACAACCTAGCTTCCCGACCTTAAGAGTCCAGCCTTGGATATCACTAGCTTCCAACTTGAACGATCCCAATCTAGCTTACAACTTAGCTTCCCCAGCTTCCTAGCTATTTTTTTCCCTATCTCGTCTGCCTATCTAGCCTATTCTATCTCGCCTATCTTGCCTAGCTTGCCTATCCATTAAACCACTACTCTACTAGATCGATTTAAGCTGGCAGCCATTAAGTAGCTGGTAGCATTTAAGTAGCCGTTAAGTACCTTAGTAAATAGGTAAAAGAGGTATTCTATTGGGTTGTGAAGAAGTATCCGGGTGTTTTTAAGTATCCGTTGTGAAGTTAATGTAAGAGGTATCCTTGCCCTCAAAAGGACAAGCCCTCCGGACCTTTTGTCAAATCAATTTTACCTAGCACTAGCACCCGCATTGGTTGTTCCCCTAGCTATAATAATATATGAATCTATACTATTGGTCGGTCTCAGTCGGTATCAGTCCATCCTACACCAGAACCGACACCCGCATCAATAAACATAGAAAGTGATAGATAGTTATTTATATTATTTTGTCTTTATTAGTGCAAACGCCTTATATTATATATTCCCACCCAACCAGCGAGGTACATTAAGTTGGCTCGACCCCAAAAGGGAGAGGTACGACCGCTCTCAAATGGGGCCTTTAAGATAAGAGGGGAAATTGCTCCAGCATGACTTATATAATAGATTCCGGTTGGAACTAAGTGGGATAGTGGAGGCCTATGGCAAATTACCCCAATAAACCTGGCCTTATATCTTATTTGGCTCTTTCAATAGGCCACCTTTTCTTCTTGAATTTCCCCATCTTTTTTCGGAGTTGCAGAAATATTTTCCTCTCCCTTATGGTCGAGCCTGCTAGCGCATCCTCCATAAAAAGGATTTCTCGATTATGTTTAATTCGCCGTCAAAAAGAAAGCCCGAGATCAATCCTGCGAACGTGATTTACTAACAGATTACTAATCCGCGGATAATAAAGCAATTTAGGAGTTCAATACATTTAATAAAGTTAGTAATGAGTATGCTAGCAGTGGTAGTAAGATGGAATCCATGAAGGGCGAGTTTCACTTTCTAATTCCTACCGCTATGATTGATTGGCATCTCCGGTATCCGTCCATATATCCGTTCTACATGTCAGCCAGGTCAGGTTTCAGGGTTGGAGTAGAAGGATTCGTGCTCTATCAACGATGTTGGATCTGGTCTCTTTCCAAGAGTAGCGTCTAGTCCTTCTGCACCCTGGATTTATGGTCCAGTTCCCGATTCATCTCGCTCATGCAACCAACTATATACGTAGGAAGTATCCTCTTCGCCCGCCATTCAGAGTGAATTATTTATCCCCGCCCCCACAGAGACACCCTTACCTATGAGCTTAGCAGTGTATGGGGGGAAGCGCGTGATGGGAGAGCTGAGTCTACCTATTTACCGATTTAGAGTGCCCTGTCTCGATGAAATGGGTGACCTTCCTTCTCGGGCGGTACTCTTGCTCTTCCTGGCTCGCTCCTTCTTTTCCGGCTAGGAAGCGGATGAGGAATAAAACTCCTGTTGCTGTTACGGCTAATGCGAGTTGCTCGTAGGTCAGTGGTTCAATCTATACTTTCAGTAAGCGCGGTTTAAGTAATAAAAGGAAAGAGAGCCATCTCTAGTAGTAGTCTCGTCTATCTCTGCTTTCTATCGTACTATCGGTAAGGGTATCGTACTATCGCTTTCGGCTTTTAGCTGTCGGGAAAGCAGCTCATGAATTCATTCCTTCAGTCCGGCAAGTGGCTTTGCTTAGATAGTCTGTACTTTCAGTTCCAGCTGTAAGTGGTCGTAGAGATAAAGAGGGGCGTCTGGGCTCGTTCTCTCCTCTCGCACGCTCTTTCCGCCGTTTTTTAGTCATAGCTTTTCAGTCGCTTTTCCTCTCCCTTATGGTCGAGCCTGCTAGTGCATCCTCGCTTTTCACTCCTTTTCTCGCAGAGGGAAGTGATTTATTTATTTCTCGGCTTGCGGTACCGATACTCTGGACAAGTGCTAGTGCTAGTGGTTTTGCTCATAGAGTCTTTCCTTCCGAAGTAAACTCCTGAAGTGACCTTTTGAAGTACTGGGACTCAAGTCAAGTAGTTGAGATAAGCTGTTTTCTCTTTGTCAGGTGCCGTAAGTTCCTTCTGTCCGTTAGGTTAGCTCGTTAGGTCAGTGGTTCAAGTCAATAAGCGAGGAGGTCTGTTGGCACTGCACAGAGAACAGTCACTTGCGGTAGTTTCGGGAATAGAGTAGGCAGTTCAGAGAAAGATTCCCCTTCCCGTATTAACCTCGGGAAAGTCCCTCTCCCGTATGGTCGAGCAGCTCCGCCCCTCTCCTTTTAGTCGAGCCCTCCGGACCGTCCTTCCCCTCGTACCTCAGGAAAGTCCCTCCGGGTCCTTGTGCGGGCCCCCGTCAATTCCTTTGAGTTTCAGTCTTGCGACCCAGATTCGGTATGGAATAAAACAGGTGAAAATGGAGTGCCTTTATTTCTCTTCCTTTTCTTTAGTATATATTGGGCCCAACCGGAGTCGCTCGACCAAAGGGAGAGGGCTGCTCATTCTTTCTTTATATATGTCATTATGCTAGATTCGGTATGAAAGAAAACTGGAAGAAAACTATGGGCGTCTTCCCTTCATTCTTTATATATGTAATAACACGGCGTAATTATGCTAGATTCAGTATGGGGGTGCGAAGCCTATTAGTTACTCCCGCCGGAGACCCACTTCGCGTAGAAGTCTTTGGGGCAGCGGTTTCTCTCGGCTTTAATGCACTTCATAATTGACGCGATCATTCTTTATATATGTAATAACGCTAGTGATTTAATGGTGATTTTTAGATCATATTTATGTATGTAATTATGCTTTTCACTCACACTATAACTTGCTCTACGGATTCCGTTTATGTTAAGCGAGAGTCACTCGTTATATATATATGTAATAACGCTTGGTTCAGTGTTCGTCGTATTCCCTTTCTTATATATGTAATTATGCTCGATCCTCGAGGTGGTTTATGCGGTGGTTTGCGATTGAGATAACGGTTCGGTTCCACGAGATAATAGGTTTATATTATATATGCGCATGTGGTTTGCGATCGATATGAATAACACGGCATTTGATGGAGGGAATTCTCTAGGAACTGTTTAAAATAACGCTGTTTTAACTTATGCTGGAGATGAAGATGAAACTGGTACTGGAACTACTACTTTAGGTTAAACTGCTTGAAAGTATTCTGTTCCTCCTTTTGCTGGTAATACTGGGGCTAGCGCTGCTTGTTGTGCTGCTTGAGCTGGTACGACTACTTTTTATTTTGGGAATGCCATTGGGAATACTTGGGCTGCTTATACTAAGGCTGCTCCTTCAACTGCTCTTTCAACTGGTGCTCCTGGTGATGGGCCTGGAACTCGGACTAAGACTGGCTTTAGAACTAGCTCTGCTCATGCTGTTGGATAAGCTAGAAGGCATGTATATTTCAAAGCGGTCTCAGAAGCCATTTGCGCGCTCTAGAATGCGATTTTACTACCTTAGAGCATAATCGTAAAGGGTTCATAGTCAAGGTTCTGTCTCAGTGCCGTACCCAGCATTCCTAAAGCAAGTGGTTTGTAAGCGATACAATGCTCAAAGTGAAGGTAAGTTGTCCGTCCGATATCTAGAGGGTAGTAGTGAAGAGGCCAAGTGATTGGTAGCAGGCAGGCACTAACCATGAAGGCATACCCTAGAATGCTGTCTGTCTTAATCCCAAAATAGTATCTGGCTGGTTGGACAACATGAACTGCTGCCAACGCCAACTTATCAATGTGATAATACTTAAATTATGGTCCAGCGAGCCCCTTGCTAAGATAGTAAATCACATGCTCCTGGCGTGACTCATCCTCCTGAACCAAGACCATACCGATGGTTGATTCAGATGCTGCGATATATATAATAAGAAGTCCCTACTGCAGTCCGGAGGACTAAGTAGTGGGGCTGACACGAGAGCTTTTTTCAAAGTATCAAAATAACATTGCGCTTGGTCATCCCACAAAAAAGGAACTCCTAAAAAAAAAGGTGCATAAATCCCTTTGTAATCTCAGCGTAATTAGCGATTAATATATTTAACAATAAGTTCTTTTTTCCCTGAAAGACTCTGAAGTTTACGGATTGAACGTGGGGGAGGCAACTAAAGTATTTCCTCAACCTTGAAAGGATCTACCATGACCCCGTGCTTGGACACAATTAAACAAGTAATCTCCGAATAGAGCTGTATAAGTTTGAACCTCATCAAGAGAACAATCAGCTCCAATCATGATGTTTTCGATGATGCCGGGTTTAACTGAGACATTAATTGGCATAGTCTTGTAAATGTTTGCCATATTTACTTCCGCATACACATCCTGTGTAGGTACAGGATTCTAGCACCAATCGAAACCTCCAGTTCAGATATAATACTTAACTCCAACCTATACTACCTGGCTTGGGAAGAAAATATGATTGATGATGCATGTATTCCCATGGTCGTTCTGAACTAGTAATTGCCTCAAAAATCGCCTCGTCTGGAAGGCAAGACTTTGAGCTTCCTGACAAATAAATGAGTCATAAATCCGCTTACTAATTAATAAGGGTGCCTTAAATATATGAATAATAGGGCCGAATCGAGGCATTAATAAATGAAGGGGGAGTCGCCGGACCTAACACTTATTCATCTGAAGAAGTTTGCTTCGGATCCAGATATTTGCAGGTAGAGATTTCGATTGCAAGCACTTAATTAAAATATTCCCTCACCTTAATTATTATTTGGGCCTAATTAATAATATAAGGGCGCCCATCTATATTCTCATTCTTAATTCCGAAACACAATAAAGGCCTCTATATAGTAAGTTGCAGGTGAAAGCTTTTATCAAATTTCTTTTACTCCAGTAAAGGGGAAAGAGATAGTAACGACTGAACAAGACTATATGTTCCGTCTAGTTAATAGTCCCTGTCTATTCCGTTGAGGAAATCGTGCTTGCTCCACCACTGGTAGTTACAGATCTCAACCCTCTTGATTCCGTATATATATTTGTCCCTTCCCATCCCATAGGGAATTAGTCCCTGCCCTATAATTTGCATACCCTCGTAGATAGATATAAGGCCGTAAGCGATGATATATTTCTCATTAGGCAATCTTTCAATGAACTCAACCATAAATCCCTTCTATTATAATATCTCGGTACCTAGAAAACATGGATGAAATGCCCGGAAGGAATAATAGAGGGATAAAGGGGGGGCACTTCAGTTCCTATGAACTCAAAGAAGTTGCAGTCATAATGCTTCCATTATTTATTTAAGAGCAGAATCGCCCCAGCACAGCTGCCCAAATAGAGGAAAGATCTTCAGATCCCGAGAGATGTGTTATTGGCGAATGGCTCTTCTATAGAGACGGATAGGTGGGTCAATGTACAGGTGGGTAACTGTTAGGCCTTCCCTTCAATTAACCGGCTTACTCTTTCCCCAATACCTCCCTTACGTCGCTAATACTATATATCCTAGGAACAGTTCGGGGAGGATAGCCTCACACGGGGAATAAATAGTTGTTATCTCTAGTTCAGAAGGAAGAGTAATTCTCTCTATTTCCCTCCCATAGGTTGTTGGGTGAAGGCAAGAAGAGGGTAAGGTGGTATCATGCTATTCTATGCTATGCTATGCCATGCCGGGTCTATAGCTGTCCCTCCCGAGTGCTTCATAAATAAAGTGGTCTAGGACTAATATGTCTAGCTCTGAAGGTGGATAGGTTGGTATGAATATTAAAGTTAAGGTAAGGCAAAAGGGTTAATAATCTGCCGTACCAACAAAAGCATTCATAAAGCAAGTGTGATAAAAGCATATCTATCCTATCAATGCTGTATCGAAGCCCGTGCATCGATCTCTCTCCCTCCATGTGAAGCCCTTCCATCCAATCCAATCCAATCCATTCCATTCAATCTGTTGCTGCTGCTTGTAAGGAAGGGTCTTTATAGTGGAACCTCATCTATTTGTTAAGTAAGTGTAACCACAAAGGAAGAAGGTTCATATAGTGCGTTGGGAACCTCAGACATCCAAAAAGAAGGTCTCATGCCTCTTAAAACACTGGGATCGCTATACCCGCCAATCTTACCCAATTTGTCGATCACGACTCACACTTAACTGAAGCGCGTCACCCGGATCGATTCCGTGTCCCGACCGGGGATTTATAGTCCCAGCTTACCTATTTGTTCCGGTTCGGCGGAGCCCTCGATGGCCTCTCGCTGGTTATACCACTTGAAAGTTGCATTACGGGAGTTTTTCCGAATCCACCAAGTGCAGTCGGCTTGAGATCATTCCAAGGGAGAATGACCGCATGAGCATTATAAACGATGCACTATCTAGAGTGGAGAACGTGCGAAATTGATTGATCGATGCTGTACGTGGATTCACCCTCACCTACGGCATTTACAAAAGCAAGGGCAAAAGCATAACCAGTATATTTAGTATATATAGTACCAGCAAAACCAAAAGTAGAAGCACTAGTAGTAGCAGAGTAAGCTAGAGCATAGGTTGAAGCATATGAGTCAGTCAATCCATCGGATCTAGTAGTATATATATATCAGCAGATACAAAGGCATAGGTTGCGTAGGCATAAGTTGGAACAGAAGCAAAGCAAGCAAGCAAGAGCATTTGGTCGTGTGGGCCCCGGTTCCAGCTGCCTTATCCCGCTTATAAATCTCCTATCTATTAGGCGACTACTCTCCACTTGCTTAATCACTTGCTTAATCACTTGCTGAAACGACTGATGCTGGGAAAGACATCACTCCTAGCCACGGAGGGAGAGGCAGCAGTTTAAAAGCAATACGCTTACCTAGCAGTTTCATTCATTGACCGCGTTAACCGAGGAACAAAAAGTAAATCAGCCAATTAATCCATCAGTTGACTACCCCTAGCAGTAGCATTTTACCCAAGACCTGTAAATGATCCCATAGAAGCAAAGGCACTCGTGGTTGCCCGCGTGAAAGCAATAGTAGCATTTGTCCCCTTACCAGGTGATCCCGTTGACTACTGCATTTTTCCTTTATTGCATGATTTTAGTTTGCTTATTAAGTCAGCTTTAATGGCGTTCTATGCGATTATGGGATTGATCCCGATCCAGATATAAATTCAATTTATCCATGCACTAATTTATCTCGCAGAGACACCCGTAGCAAGGGAATAAGCAAATACATATTAGTATAATAATAGTTTGCTTGTAGATGGAAAAACTAAGCTACAAGTAATAAAACAGCTAAGACGAAAGCTGCTAATAGTATAAAAGGACGCCCATTGCTATAAGAGGTGTGTGATATCCCGCTGAAACACACAATTATACGGGAGTGCTGCTCCCCCATGTGGTAATAGTCTAGTGGGTTTTTAGGAGGAGTTGTCCCACATTCGAGGGTTCCTTCTTCGAGAATGATGCTTTATCTATGGGGCCGTTAAAGAGATTTCATTTAATTAGTCTTATTACGCCCAATAGAAAGAGAGGAAGGAGGACCAATCACTGGAAACACCAGATTGACTAGATTTTAATTAGATAAAGCATATAGGTTCTTTTCACCTGACCTGATTGAATGAATTTACTTTTATTTGTAGTTTAGCTAGAGCCTAATGACCTTGAAGCCCTGCGAGGATTGGATTCTAATCTCGTGTTGGAACTTACGGAGCCTACACAATTAATATGGAAAGCCCCAATAACCCATTAGTTAAAAAGGAAGAAACAGCTGAATCTACGGGATCAATATTATTTTCTTATATTTGAGGAGACCAATAAAACCCATAGGTCATATCTCGATCTTACCTAAGAGCATGAGTAATATACGTATTGGGTTATCCATAAGGGCACCCCAGTACTAGCATCTATCTTTTCTTTATTCTTTTATTTAACATGAGGAGACCGAACCAAGTCTGTAGGTTATAACTACTCGACCTTGCATTTATTCTTTACAACTGGTCTCAGAGCGGGAAACTTATGGTAAATAAACATAAACTAAAGGTTTACTAACTCGAGCGTTAGCGATAGGAGCCCTAGCTGCTAATCATAAAAGGCAGCTGGAGGAATAAAAATCAATTAGTTATTTATTTATAACCTCGTTCCCACCTTTTTAGTTACCATCCTTCCATTAGTATAGTTACCAACCTTATTCTTACTCTTATGCTCTATAATATAAAGAAAGAGGCTGCTCTCTAAAGAAAGGGGCGCTCTATCCTTCCTTGAACCCGTGAAACTAAGAATAACTGGTAAATTCACGAGTGAGAAGGTGGCATGGGTAGTAGATCCAATAGCAGATCCAGAAACTTACTTTTTTCTAGTAGTTATTTCTCTACAGCTATAAGGCACTCTATCTTTATCTTTTTCAAATAATGGAGACCTTTTTACCCATTAAGGCTATACCTTATTTTATTATAAAGAGTACCTCAGTGAAATAGTCTCTGTACCAGGCCAATAGGTTGGTAGACCCAATAGGCAGCATAGTTTTAAATAGGCCTTCATAGAGAGCATAGTTTATTCTATATAGGAATAGTAGCCTCCAGAGTTCCAGGTATAATAAGTGGAACCCCATAAGTTGAAAGAGGTTGAACCATAGGCTTATCAATAGGTTCACACTATGGCACAGTCATTCGAAGAACTACACCTAATTTGAACTGCAGCTATTCACTTTCTATGCAGAGTTGTAGGTGTAGGTACGGCTGCAATGGCCAGGTCTCCACGAGATGTTCGTAAGTGACAAACATGTCTCAATGTCTTTAGGAGTCGTCCCTCTATAATAGCTCAATGTTGTGTATGTGTAGGTTGGATCTCCAATCGTATGCAAGAGCTAGGTAGGAGGCAGTCAACAGGTGGTTATCCCAACAAGGTACTAAGAAATGAACTCAATAAGCGTCAGTGGTATAGTAATAACTCGTTGATTCACCAGCATAGGCAGAGGCGTAGGGCACATATGTGTGGACAAAGAAGGCATTATAATAAGCAAGGGTAGCAGAGTAAAAGTCAGGAGTATAACCCGCTACATAGCGAACATAAGCAGAGGCTACAGTAGCAGATCTTGTAGCCCCAGTTAAAGCAATCCCAGTTTATCCCACATAATAAGTAACAGAGCAAGCTAGAGCAAAGACGGAGCCTGCACCAGTCAATGTCAGTGAACCTGTTTACTTACCGTAGGAGGGGACATAGGAAGCTAGATCCACAGCCATCGGTTTAAAAGGCATTGCCCACAGAAGAGAAGGTATAGGTTGGGACAGAGACAGTGAAATATTTATAAAAAGACTCAGCAACGGCTAAGGCAGAAGCACCGGCACTTTTCTGAACGCAGAGAAGGAAGGGGTTTACCTGCAGAGTAGTAAATTGAAGTAGCTAAGGTGAAGGTCTAAGTAGATCTTTTTTATACACGATGATCGTTGATTTTTCAATGTGGTTTTATAAAGAATACACCTAAAGGAAGATATACTTATACATGGATTAAAAAGACTCCCTATCTTATCATTTGGAAATAAGAAGGAATCAGCAGTAGTTAACTCCTTACTAAGGCAAATGGAAGGTGATAGCAGCCCTTCTGCTGGCAAAGTTCACATAATCACTCAAGAATCTCTGTCTGATGTATTCAAGAGCAAAAAGACTAGGAGTGAGGAAGGATGGAAGCATGTATGGTTCGTCCTCAAACCCATAGATCCTGATGACTGTGTAATTATCAAAGAGTACCAGTCTCCCACTCTAGTATCAGGACTGAGCTGAAGGAAATGTCCTTGAGTGATCTCCTTGCATGGTATGCATTTTTAAAGACTTCTAGGGTCCCAACCAGTGAGCCTTTCCCATCGGAGGACTGTTGGGTAAATTAATTGCTAAATTTACTTATTCATAAAATTGTCAATCGAGGTTCGTAAACTAATGAGGAGTTAGCAAAGTATATGCAGAATTAAGCTTTCAGTTGGCCTATACTCCACACATGTAAACTTAATAAAAGTAAACCACATCACACTTGAAAAGCAAACTCGGAAAACCCATAGGTTGATAGGTTCAGGTCTGGTAGTCTTTCAACCACATTTGGAATCCCAGTGTTAATATACCCAAAGGACCTAGCACACCAAGGATCCTTAAAAACCAAACCAAAGTCAATTATACCCTACCAAAGTGGTAAATTGATGAGCGAAAACCTGGCCTATCCAAGTGGCATAATAGGAGAGCTCAAACATGGCCTATTGGGAGTGGTAATTTTAGTACTTAAAGGTGGCGTATCAGTTCTCAATTCTACGACATGACCTGGTAATTTTGAGAGCGTGAACTTCGCCTATCGGTTTTTAAAATCCAACATGGGAATGATTTAGGCTAGCTTGAACTATGCTTATAACGCATTTATATTTGAGAATTTATCATTTTCAATTGTACGTTTATCTAGTGAAATGCAAAAAACAACAGATAATCTATCTACGTGGGCAACCCAATCCAATCTATAATGGTCTTACGGCTAGACGCAATATTTCATTTGGGTGGAAACCATCCATGTAGCAAAGGTTACAGGGAACTTCTCTGTAGTGAAACGCTTTCCTCCCTCACTGAATGCATGTTGTGAACCTCATTCCTAGCACACAGAACAAGGAACTTATATGTGAACCATCTTCTCACCTCCTGAATCATTTTCTCCACCTTCTATCTGTGAACCATCTTCTTCCTCCCAGCAGCTAAAGGATACTGTAAGGAATCAATCTAATAAAAGCTTTCTTGCATGGAAGGGAAAAAACTAAAAAGCAATGAATGGAAACTGCAGAATCATAAAATAAATTAAGCTATCCAAGAGCCATTCGATCACTAGAAATCGTAAAACCATTATGTAATAAAATTACCGAAAAGTTATAACTTTCTGTCTTCAGCATTCAATTTTGTGTAAAGATGGAAAACTTAATTTTAGTGAGAAGGCATGCTTAAAAAAGCGTTCTCAAATGAAGAATAAAGTAATTTTTACAACATTTTACACTTATGCTGCAACGAAGATTGCTTGGTTAGACTTACTTGGTCTTGCTGGAGATCGCTCCCAGAGGTTTGGGATAAAGTATCCTTGAACTAAGCTAAGGGTACGTTATGTGCTACCATCTCTTTGGACACTCACTCTTGCAAATTGTTTTCACCAAGACAGTTTAACAAAGCTGGTTTTTACCAGTGAGACAAGGATCCCGGTACATACTTACAAGAAATATTTTTAACAACTTCTTGACTTACCTTATTACCTTGCCTTCCCTTAATTGCTGAAATATGACCTCCCAGAAGCAAGCATAGTAAATATAGGGTCCGGGAGCATTTTTATATTTGGGATTCCCAATAAATAGCTTTTTTATAGGACCTTCCCAGGAGAGGAGAAAGAAAGATTAGACCAGAGGCAAGCGTTTTAAATAGGACCAGAGGCATTGTAATATTAGGGACTCCCTGTCGAAAGGTCATACCAGAATATAAGCTCGCCCCATTGCATTGCTTTTCCATCTTGATGATCAGCTGAAGCATTCCTCCCGCAGCATACCCCCCATATATTATTCCTCCATCCTTGCTCATATTCTGACTTACCAGCGGTTCTACCTATCTTTCCTTTCCCGGTGGCCCTCTCCTCTTAACTCCCGGTAACGGCTCTTATTCCTCCTTCGAATTCTACAGTGGCACTTACCGCTGATGGGTCAACAACGAGGTCAGCTGCCGTAATCTCTGCTTACTGATATGGAACCACGGCTACTTACTCTTCCACCTATGGTATACCCGCTCCTTCCTTAATGACGCAGAAGAAACAAACCAAGTCAACTGCTGCCCTTGCTCGCGCGAATAATCATAATAAGTGATGGTTCTGGGTCTCGATCTGGACCTGGAACTGGCTCTTCTCTAGCAGATTATCTAGTCTTTGCTCTAGGTGCTGCTAGCTATGGGGCAGACTATTCATCTTTCTCTGGAATATTAGACTCTGGCTCTAAATCTGGTGAAGATGCTGGCTTAGATGCTGAAAGAACTGGTGATGCTGCTGGTAGCTGAGCAACTGCTGGATCCACTCGGTCAACTACTAGAGCTGAAATCGGTAAAGCCTCTGCCTTTGCTACCTCTGCTATCCTTATCCTTGCTTGCTATATCTTTGCTTCTCCTGCTTTCTCCTGCTTCGGGATCTCAAAATGGAAGGTCTAAGTGTCTATTTTCTATACACCGATGCTAAAGATGCTGATGGTGGTTCTGGTTCAAGGGCACTTGGCGCTGGGCCTTTGTCTCTATCTCGATCACGAAGGTCAGACTCTTTATCTCGAAACTATGGCTCTGGACCTGGCTCTATATAAGCATATATATATGGATCTCGTTTACGAACTGGATCTTAATCTAAAGAATATTAATCTCTATCTCTAAACACCACAGCATAGCTAAAAGAATTGCTTATCACACTAAACCCCACCCGGAGGACCACTACAGGGAATCCAACCTTATCAATGATAGTTGACCTTGGCAGCCGTCTTATTGGTCTTAGCCGCCTTAGCCTAGTGGTATTTACATCAGTAGCCCACCCAGGTTCGGCCCTTCTAGTAGGAGTTTAGGGGGCAGACGCGCTTTTGTTTGCTAGATCTAATGACGGAATATTCAAGTCTTCCAAGGATCCCTAGTAAGATGTATGTTCCCTAGGATGTTGTATCATAGTCAAAGTCTTATCAGGTTATTATATAGTAGGTATAGTGGGTTCTCACCTAGTGTGGGCTTTTACCTATCTGTATATGCCACTGCTCCCACATCTAATACCTTGACCTTTGTCCTAGCTCGTGGCTTTGCTGCTGGTTTTGGTTCCGGAATTGCTGCTACCGTAGCCTCTGCTGTAGGCTCCAGATCTCAACCTAGATGGAAAGGATCCTGTGCGAGGTGCTGGCTTTGGATCTTTATCTGCAGCTTCTGGATATTACATAGAAGAAACTAGCTCTGCAATAGGTGCTGCTTCTTGGTAAACAATAGGGTAAACATAATCTGCTATTGCTGGTACTCTACCTTTGCTACTGGTGGCTGCTGTGGTGATGTTGCTAGCTTAGCTACGTCATCTAGGGCTCTTCCTAGCCAGTGGGTGCCCAAAAATGGATGAAGAGTATCATCAAGGCTCGGCCGAACCAGAAGGTAATATGTGTTACCCATAAGTTCATAAGGCAAAATAGGGGCGTAGCGGTGACTAGCAATAGTGTCTACCCACTTCGTGCCACGATTCCTGGCTTCATCAACTGGTAAGGGTAGGCAGCACTCGTCAATAAATCAAGGTTGGGTGAAGGTCCGTAGTAAGTAAAGGTTCGGTAGTTTCATCTGATTCCGGGTCTATAGCTGTAGCTCCCTAAGATTATATGAAGTAATGAAGTGGTATAGTTCAAATATGTATAGGTCTGAAGGTGGATAGGTTTTAAAGCTAAATAGTAAGAGAGTGCCCGCCTGGTCTACCTAAATATTTTTTAATCAATAGTTTTGTTCTCGAAGTCCGTCCAACAATGCTCTATCTTATCTATGTGAAGCCCTTCTTCCATGTGGATCCAATGCTGTAAGTATAAGTGAGGCAGTGAAATAGCCTCGGCTAATAAAGGCTCAAGGGGATGCTGAAAGGGCATAAGGCTTAAGGTAGCGCATCATGAAGTCAAGTTCCCGCATGAGGTACGTTCCTTATGAGACAAATGGTAGTGCCCGCTCAGCTAACGTAACGGTGGTGCCCGCCAGAGGAAGGAAAGAAAGGCGCAACCGGTGATGCACGCCAGAGGAAGGAGAGAGAGAGTTGCAACTGGTGATGCACGCCCAGCAAACGTAACGGTGGTGCCCGCCCAGCAACAACCAGTGATTCCCGCCAGAAAGAGGAGAGAGAGACGCCAACCCATCTTGACTCACACCATAGCAAGTAGTCTCGCACCATAGCAAGTGGTATCGCAACATAGATAGTTAGCAATATAAATATAGCTGTGTAGATGCGCAACTAACTAACTCACTGGCTTCGGGTAGTCCCTAAAAAAGAAAGGCTCCCTCCTGGGCGGGCTTAAGGACTGAATCATCGGTTGGGAGTCCCTGTTCAAACAAAGCTCCTGGGCTTCTGGGAGTCCCTCCCTATTTGCACAATGGGTAGCGGGGCCGACAAGCGATAGCGAAAAAAAGAAATAAAGCGGGTGTTCTCCTTAGCAGCGGTAGCGGTAAATAATATATCCAGCGGTATTTTATTTCCTTTCTTCGTCAGGCCAAAAAAGTGAAATGCATCTGGTAGCACGCGCTATGTAATTGTTATAAAAGATAATCCAATCTATATTCAAGCTCTCTCTGGGTTTTAAGTGTAGACCGGTTTCGAGCCTTGTCTCAAAGCGAAAAACTACTGGTGGGGTGATACTGTGTTAGTGATAAAAAACTGGCAAGAGTGAGTTTCAAAAGGGCCTGACTAGTTTCTTTATCCCCTGACCTTTTTTCGGGGGTGGGAGCCCAAAACTAACTGACCCTTAGCTCAGTTCAAGGAGACTGGATCCAACACCTCTGGGGTCGCCGCCTCCATTTGTTTTAGGGATGGACTCGCTCACCTGAAGTATTAGGGTGAGGAATGAAATAGCTCACCCTCCTAACGTCAGGAAACTGAGCTAGCTATAAAGCACTTCTTCCATTAATCCAGTAGGCTTTCCCAGGTGCTTCCTCCATGCAGCAATAAGGCACGCACGGAGTGGTGAAGTTCGTGGATTCAGGAAGCACTGAACAAAGCTGGGGTAGTGCAAGTGCTTTCTTTCTTAATTCATCGGCGGTAATTACGTATATAAAAGCTACAGAACTGCCTGGTATCCTGCTACGCCCGGAATAAACAGAAAAGAGTTTACAGGTTAGGTGCCCGGTGCCTTTATGCTTTAGCTAATTAATTGACTTCCCGTTCCTGCCTGCGAGAGATAAAGACTTGCTGAAATATGGTTGTTGCCTGCGTGCGATATGTAGGGAGGGAGCTCAGGACTTGCCTTCTCGTGACTGCCTGCTGTAGGTAGCGAACGAATTGCCTTATTGGTCATGCCTGTGAGATGGAGAGTTGCTCAGGCAGGACTTTCCTTCTCGATTCTGCCTTCCTGTACGCGATATGGAACTTGCCCGCGATAGGTAGGCAGGTAGGGGATTTTTATAACTTGACAAAGGGGGATGGATAGTGCCCGGTACCGTAGCTAATTAGGTTAGGGAAAGATAGAGAAGCCAACCAAAGATCAGATGTAGTGCTCTAGTGCGCTAAGTGCCTGAATGCATTATATACGCGAAAACAGATACAGGTGGATGAGGATTTCTTAGTATCGGAGCTTACTTAAGAATTCTATATGCGCGAGAAGCAAGAGATAGATGAATCGTTGTACTGGGCCTTACTTTATGCCTTTATTGGAGCGCCTTAACCTAGACGCATATGAAGATTTATTCGTACCGGACTTTACCTTTAGAACTTATATATGCGCATGAAGCTAGAGATAGATTAACATTAGTGTTGGACCTTCATGCCTTATATACCCACGATAAGCGATAGACCTTATGAATATTAGTTTTGGATCTTACTTTAGGCATTATAGAAGCGCTTCAAGCAATAGACATATTATGATTAGGACCGGACCTTACTTTAGACCATACGTGCCTGAACCTACAGCCAGTAGATTTCTCTTCTTTGTTGTCCCGCACCTTACTTAATCCCATACGCTCTTTTCCCTCCAGCCAGCAGCTCTCACTTCTAATCAAACTTGACTACCCTCCCTTTCAGTAGCTCGCATCCAACCACAATCTTGATCGAGCCATTGTCCGTCCATAGCTTGAGTCATGATCTATGGCTGGGAGCGGCCGAGGACTACCTGCCCGTAAGTAGAAACATGGCATTACTCAAGCTATCACGCTTGCTTCGAAAGCCTGCTACTTCCTACTTTCTATTGAGGAAAAGGACACAAACACCAAGATCACATTTGTGAAGGCAAAATACATCATCGCCTGGGCATAATACGTAATCACCGTAGAGAGAAGCCTTAGGGAAAAAACACCCTCATCGCCGAAGTGTATTCTACCATAAGATGTGGCTTTAATTGCAGGCCTACACAGAGAGAGGAGAGACGTTGCAAATCACTTTAGCATATGTGCTTAGAACTTCTAAAGAGGTTGGGTACAATCTGGCTCTCCTCGTGGTGCTGGTTGGGATGGGCGAAATGACTGATTAGCTGGGCTCCACTCACTGGCTGGCTGGGTAGGGCTCGTGATGAAGGGGCGACTCGCTAGCGCTCAACAGACATCTCGCCTGGGTATCACTGGATTACCACGAGCATACCCATCAGTACACGAAAGTACAGCAAGGAGATCTATCTACTACCTTCTTTAACCACACTTATAATGCCTTTCCATTTAGGAGGAGCTAGGTACCCTCCTTCATACCAGCTTCTCTACAAAAAAAACTACTCTTTCAATTGCCTACCTCCGTACATTAAAGCAAGTGGGAGCCAAAACAGGCAATCCAAGACAGGAGACCGCCAGTGAAGGTAAGCAATGCAAGCGAGCCCCATCGAAGCAATATGGGTCCAACCAGGGAGATTCAATAGGTAGTAGAAAGGGGCTATGGTCTTTCTGATGCCTCGTATGCCTGTCGTCAATCAATAAAATGCTGTTTGCGGTTTTCATGTCGGCTGGATTAACAGGAAGTGTCGTGATAAGGCTTCTTGGTCGGTTCTCTCATGAGGCGTGGAGAG
>Ga0233342_1000094_pt1 | contig 27193 bp, 20 predicted proteins | sample GEONDECOMP273_FD_180706 | JGI IMG/M metagenome (GOLD analysis project Ga0233342, IMG submission 180706) | Leaf litter microbial communities from Shasta-Trinity National Forest, California, United States - GEON-DECOMP-273 | ecosystem: Environmental > Terrestrial > Plant litter > Unclassified...
AATATCCTAAGGGGTATCCACTTTAGTCATTTTGAATTCCCCGATCTCCCGAGCAATCACAATAGTGACTCAGGAAAGACTCCACCCACGATGGACAACTCGGTTGCTCCAGTACCATAGGTAGACTCCGTAGCAGAACCCCCAACATTTGTTTATTTAGAAGGGGTCGCCCGCCATAAAGTATTCAACGAGGAGATCTCACTTGACCATCGGGAGAGTGAGGAGGGAAGGCTCGTTGGCACATTTGAGGGTAATCCTTTTGTGGTCCTTAAGGGGTTGGGGGAACGAGTTAAATACTATCACCTAATTATAAGGCCCGTCGGGAAGCCCGCACTTCCCCCGCGAAAGCATCCTGGCTGGATGCCGAACCCTTTATCCCGAAAGTGCCAATGCCGCCCTCATCGTTGCGTAGGTCGTCTCAAAAGGGGAAACTTCGCAATTACATGTCGGTAGACAGCTAGCTCCTCAACCCACCAAAAAAAGAGGGTGCTTCTCCTCGCTCTACTGCTGATGGTTGACCTTGGGATTAGAGCTTTCATTCCTCGCCCTCCTTTTGGTCGGGCAAGTTCAACGCCATCGTCCGATACGGTTTCACCTTTACAACACTATTGATTTTGGCGACTCCGAATTGGTCTTTGGATAGGGGTGGGTGGGAGCTATTACTACCAGTGGTCCTTTGGCGTTAAAACCCTTGCTCTTATTAGGTCGAGCAAGCGGCTCGTACCTCGCCCCTTGTCCGATGCGAACAAGCGACTCCGTACCTAAAGTTGCTGCGCGTCTTTCCAACCTTAGAAGAAGAGCAACTCCAGCTAAATGGAATAAGTGGTTAGACTCGCTTAAAATCTCGCATAAAAAGGAAGACCCAAAGTACCTTACATGGGGGAATAAACCCCCCAAGAATAGCTTATCAGCTTTCTAAAAACACCGCGACGAGTGGGCAGAAGATGAGGGCCTTGGAATCGCAAAGCGAGCTGGCACATCAAATAGATCTCAATTTTTGCGCTATACCGCGTAGGGAAAGTGGGTTAACAGAAACGATTGATCCATAAGTCAGTCAACTTTTGCATGATCAATGGTGAAAGAACGAGAGCTCGTGCTATTGCTTGCTCTCCACCACCCAGCTCGAATTGAACGCGGTGTAACTTCCAGGACCGTTCGGACATATATGTAAAACCATCCAGACTCTCTTAAATAGTGGGATGCACAGTTATACATATGATTGTAACATCAGCTGCTATACTTCATAGTCGGGCTTCTAAATATCTTCATATATGGTGTTTATATCCTACTTAATATCGTACGCATGTACGCGTGTGTTAAGGAGTCGGTCGCTTTATCAGCGATAAAGTGACTATTACTGTAGCTGGTATGCTTGGCCAAGCCCTTCCCTTGCCAGGTGAAAACTGAGTGTAATCCATACTGTCTTCGCCCATTCCTTTCAGTAAGTAAGTATGTCTATCTGTGAGTAAGTAAGTATGTGTATCTGGTTTCCTGTGAGTAAAGTAAGTAGTTGTGTTTCTCCCTGCGTTCGTTTGTATATGCTCTCTACGTTGGTCTGTGGATTTTTTCTAATTGAGTTCATGTTCTGCCCTTCGGTTGTGAGTAAACGGGGTTGTGTTGTCTGACTTGAGTAACTGAGTTGGCCTGGCTAACTGAGTGCTTAGTATTAATATTATCCTACCTGTAGCCTGCACACCTCGGATTCCCTTTCCATGTCAACTAGCGTGATCGGATTGCGCATCCCCGGATTCTGTACCTTGTGCCAAAGGAATCTATACCTTTTTACACACACTATAGATCGAGTGGCTTAACAAATTGGATGCTGCACCTGTGTCCCCGACGCTTGGTCCATCCCCTTACGGGCAAGCTCGAGTATAAAGGTGTTCATGAGGGAAGGTAACTACTGCCCGTCCACCAGTCGGATTGTAAGAATCAAGGAGAAACAGGCAGGGTTCTACTTCAAAGTTTTCGTTGTTGCTTTTATCCACCATCACTGCCTACTACAAGAGAACCAAAATAGAGTGTTTTACCCCCGCATGAAGAGAATTTACGGACCAAAGAAACAAATACTTGCACCTAATCCCCCCCCGTATAGCCAATAGACACCCGGGAGACTCTCCCAATTGACTCCTAGGAGAGTCTGCGTTGTGTTCTGCCGTTATGGTGGAATCCACCACCCAGGTTGAATCAATTCGTTGTTGTCAAGGTCGATCTCTGAGCATCGGCATCAGGTGATTAAACGAGCTCATATTCTGGGGTTGTTCACTACTTGCCTAGAGACGTTTCACTTGTTTGTAATGATATATACTGGTCTCTACCTGGATCTCTAGGATTTTATCATCAATGCTGAATACCTCAATGTCTTGACCTCACATCTGTATAAAGTGTTGAAGGATCCTCAAGTTACGTCTTATGTTTGGGAATTTGAAGAACTTGGAGAGTCCACAAGTGTGTAAAGCCCCAATAACCACAGGGTCTTTCATCAAAGCAACATGCACTGCCTCGTGCTCTCTATCCAATAGCTCTGGTTCAAATTGACTGCTCTCTATAAATATATCTGGTTTTAAGAGTTTAATTCTAAGTAGGAGCCCTGTTTATGGAAAGAGCCCCGGGAAATAAAACCCCTGGCAATAGGAGTCTGGTCAAATGGACCAGTTTATAAGGAACCCTTAAGATAGAAGTCCGCCCTGGTTTAAAGAAAGAGCTCTGTCAAAATAGCCTAAATTAGACCCTTCAATTAGGAATACTTTTTATATAATAGTAAATAAGCGCAGGTTGAAAGATCAGCACCGGTAACAGAAAAAGAGGAACCTTATTTAAATAGCCTTGCTTCCAATAAAATTACGGGGCGGAGCGGTCGGTAAGAAGCTATTTATTCTGTCTTTGAATGGATGGGTACGCCTATCCGAAAGATATGTTTTTGCAGTGTATTATTATGAGATTATACAAAAATGTTATATATAAAGTGACGTTATATTTAATAATAAAGGCATTTTACAACGTTCAAACCCATGGATAGGGGGATGGCCATATGATGGTTAGACCGTGGCAGCAGATTGGGTCTTCGGGAGATCACGGATAGACCCAAGGGGATCAAGTCGGGACGGATAGATACCTGCTGGACATAAGGAGCGAGCGGCCGGGGGATATTTATTGCCAAGCGTGAGAGGAATTCCATCCGAAGAAACGAATCGCCAACCGTTGGGCCTTATATTTAGTCCCCTCGCTTCATTGAGGATTTTAGATTCCTCATTACTAACAATATAATACACTCAATATAAGACACTTTAGATCAGGCGAGTCAGACTCAATTGATTTGTGAATGTAATGGGTGACCACTACTCATTGAAGAATCCATGCACCATAATAGCGTATATTTCATTTTTTCCATTTATTAGTCATTTTGAGTTTACCTCTTAAAATTCCCACTTCTAGGGGTTATCCACTGAGTAACGGAGTTACTAAGCAAATTACCTATAAGAGAGCGAGTCATAACCTTATGGCGGGCTTTACTATATGATATATGCAGCATGCAAGCGCATAAATTAAGAGGAAGAAGTGAACTCCCAGCACAAGCATTACAACCAGAAAAAGGCAAAGCATTTGAATAAGCAGTTGAAACAGCGTTCCAGAAGCCAGCCGTTGAAGGGGCAGCTGTATCAGAGTCATTTGAATAAGCATAACCCCAGGCCAATAAGCATCAGTTGGACCGGGATCCCCAGCTTCCTCAGTACCAGGATAAGTTCCAAGAGCACCAATTTAACCAGCTGCATTCCCAGCAGTTACCAGAGAATTTCCAATGGAAATGCTGGTGCTGCTGGGAATTATGATCCTGGTTTGGCTGGTTCAATACGAATATGGAAATTTCAGAAAGAAAAGTGGGCGTCTCCAAATTATAGGGAGGCGAACCTGGCCCGAAGGTGGGAATTTAATTAATAAAAATGGGCGAATGGAAAGTAGCCGGTAATTATCCTGGCCTTCCTTCCAATAAGTGGGAAATTATATAATATAAGTGGGCGTCTCCGGATGATAGGGAGTTGCTCAGAACCTGGCCCTTAGAAGGTGGGAAATTTACTAACAAAAGTGGGCGTACGGGAATGACTTGTATTTCCCGGTCGCTGTTTCTCCTATAAACTCTGAGGGCTTAAAATACTCGAATACTAAAGCGTTTCACATTGTGTATTTTCCGATAGCAGCTGCAGAGGTTAATTCCCTTGGATTCTCCGAGAGCTCTCTACTTATATTTTCCGAAAGCAGGCTAGGAGGAGAATGCCCATGATTTGGCGAAAGCTCTCTACTTAGATTTTCCGATAGCAGCCTAGGAGGGGAATGCCCATGATTTTCCGATACTTATCCCCTTTGTTTTTCGACCATCATCTTTTAGGAGGAAATACCTTGACCCCCCGCGCAAACTCTCCCTACAACAAGAATGTGGAATTGCGTGCATTCCAGAGAAGAACTATTGTTCCGTAGCGGTAAGTGAGGTAGGGGGTATGGGGGAACTCTCTTGGGTATGGATTGAACGGGTGGGTATGATTGAACGTGGATTTATTCTCTTTTTCTCGCCTTGTGGACATATATTGTCTCGTCGTCTGTTGGTAACTAAGGGAACCTTATTTATTTCACTTCCCTTAAAGGAAAGGAGGAGCCTTTCTTTCTCTTTCCAAGAAGCCTTCCTCGCTAACCAAATAGATTTGAGCCTCATACTCGCAAAGGAAGAACCACCTTCTTCTATAACAAAAGTTTTTTGAGCCTACGAAAAGAACCTTTCACAGTGGTAAATTAAGTAATTAAAAATGGCCGCCCAATAATAGTGGATGGTTATACCGCCTAAGCTTCTCCGCCCTGCCTCACTGCGTATCTTCCCCTCGCTATAAAAACCTGCCCAACTTGCATTACTAACGCTCATATGCTTTATCCCTTCCCGAAGAAAGGCTACAAGCACTTAATAACCCCCTTATCTCTCAGCTTCAGTACCACCAACCAGGGTATGATCTCTCTGGGTTTCCGAACTCGCTTTATTCATTTATCCATCCCCCCCGCTCCTTTTGCCGGTCTCCCGCCCGATCAATCAATGTTTACCCTTCCCTTGTGCGATCAAGCAATAATAAAGAGTCCCCAGCCGTGCTGTGCCATGCGATCCAGCAATAATTGAATATGGAGGATAGCAAGGATGGTTCGATCAACCAAAACTAAAGGCGCGCAGCGGTAGCTCGGGGCTGGCTATATATAGGCTCATTAGTTGGGTGCAGTTTTCAAATCCCCAAACAGTTTGTTAGAAAGAGTACTATAGGCAGATCGTAGGCAGAGAAGAAGGCTATGCTGGAACGACTTTAATTTCGTCAAAGCAAAGGCATGCAGTGAAAGGAGGAGATGCGAGCGCTCAGACCGAGGCAGAGGCGCTGGACCCGTCCCCCTGTCCATCCCGGTAATTACACGCAGAGTCTGTTCTCAGATGATCTGCGTAAGGTCCAGATGCTGACCTAAAGGTATTTTAGAATAAATGATGCTCTTGGAAATGTTCCTGGGAATAAGAATGATGTTGGTTCAATTGGTGACGCTGGGAATCCAGGTTAAACTTATGCCAATGAGGCCGCTGGTAATGCTGAAAATTAGGATGGTTAAACTGGTACTTCTGGTGGAGATGCCTCTGGAGGAGATTCTGGTTCAACCGGTGCTGATCGTAAGACTGGTGCTATAACTACTTTTTCCGGTTCTGCTGATTCAATTGCTAGAAATTATGCTCCTTCAACTGATGCCGGGAATGCTGTTCTGGAAACTGCTGGTTCAAATGATCTTGGGGATGTTGGAACTAATTCCGGTTCAACTGGTCGTTTTGCTGCCGGGACTGATGCTGGTTGTGCAGCTTCAACTGCTCCTTCCACCGCTTATGCAAAAAATGAAATTTCCCACAGTTGTAAGTAATTCCGGTTCTGCAGGTTCAACTGCTTATGGAAATGCCCCTGGTAATGTTGCTTCTTCAACTGCTCTTGAAACTGTTACGGAAACTTAGGAAGCTGGGAACGTTTAAACTGCTGCTAATGGGGAATCATGCTCCTTCAACTTATTATTGGAAATAATTCATTTTAAACTTATGCTTAGCGGTTTAAAGGCAAAAGGCTTCTTATTCCTTCCTTCCGGTGGACTTGTTGGACTGGGCTTCCCATTTGTTGAAAGGCAAAAAGGTAAAGGCATCTGGCTATAGTCCCTCGCAGAATAATGTATATGGTCTGTGGACTCTTCCTGCTCTACCCTCCAATTGGAATCAAATAAATAAAATTTATTAATCAGAAGCCACTTTACAAGTCCACAAGGACGTATGGATCTCAATCATAATAAACTGGAAATGAATCTCGTATACAAAGATAAGAGATCTCATTATATATTGAATTACGCAGCATCAGATGGGATTCGGTTAAGCGAGGGACACTCTCAGAAGGCACTAAATAATAAAGTGAATTCTAAGGTTTTCTAAGAATCTGGGCTAACGACGATACCTTGTTTCTGCGTCCAACCAGGCCATCAATAAATAACTCAAATACTCAATTGTTTATTTTGTCAATATAAGCGCGTAAAGCCACGTTCCTAATGGTTCGATCGGTGCCAAGTTCTTGGGGATCTAAGATATCCTCGATCGGGTCTATATATCAGCAGCGCAATAAGTCCTCCTAAATAGAGCATATATAAAGTGAAAAAACTTTTGAATTAACATAACGCATTGTCATTCCATGCATCCATTCAAGGTAAGAACAATAGTTCCGTAGATGTAAGTGAGGTAAGGACGATAATTCCGTAGTGGTAAGTTAGGGGATTACTTTCTCTTGGGGTATGTATTGAACGGAGTACTTATTATCCTCAGTATTTATGTGGGCTTCCTTCCTTATCTGTCGGGTATGCTTGAACGGGCGTATGATTGTTAAAAGGGGTTTTACTTTTAGTTGCTTGCGAGGTACGAGGGCGAGGAGCGTTAAGCGGCTCGACCACATTTTTTATAACTAAACTTGGTGCCTGTCCCAACCTGAGGCCAAAAATAAAGAGTAGCATTATTTATTAGTATCCCCCTCATACCTTGTGCATCTGGCCGCTCCTGCGTCTGTCCAGTTATCTATATTTGTGTCTAAGCAACGCCAAAACTTCAAACAAAGCTTTTCCCTTCGTTGTTCGCCCGAGCACGCCCCGCCCCTGCCTGTTTTTTGGTACATAATTGTTAGCTGTTTCCTTATTGCTTCATGTTATAGCCAACTCTTTCTAGCCACCACACACACATGTTTTTAGCCATTACACATTCTTGCCTCACGAGTGGTTTTGTCAAGTCAGCCAGCCTAGAAGCCAACTCCTTCCGTTGGCCCGTGCAAGCAACCCTGTGTAAAGTTAATCATCTTAATATCCAAGAGAGATATATATATATATATGTAAAAGGTAGTATTATAGTTAAACTGCTTTCGTTGAACGTCCTGTTGTGCTGTTTCGTGTATTCCCCGGTGTAGTTGTTTTTTAGTTCTGGGCTTATGTTTACTGGCTCTAGCCCGTCCCTATTGGAGGTATAATCTAGAGTGTTGGGCTTGGCTTAAGGTCATGTTTCATGGTGTAAGGTGAATGTCAAATGGCTAATGTTTAATGGTTTTTTTAGCCCCCCTTAATGGTTATTATAAAGCTTCTCCCTGGAGATCCCTTCCTTTGCGTCTGATCAAAAGTGAATCACGTATATTATATAAAAGCGCTGTAGTAAATTTAATGGATGTGAAGGTCTCGCTAAACGTAGTTTCACCTGTTCATTTGTAGCACCTCTGGCACAACCCACTTCATTGTAGCCCCTCATGGCTCGTAGCATCAGTTCGTAGCGCATATTTGTTTACTTAAATAGTCCCGTCCCGTGGTAGCACCTCTTTGTTGCGCACATATCGACCCCTATCAGTAGATGCTGTCATTCGCCGCCTGGTGGACCACTCCTATCGGTTAGATGTTGGCCGTCAATAAATCTCTCTCCGGGAAGCAGCTTAACCCAACTAAGCTCTGTATGTTGGCGGCGAGCAAGCCTGTAACATGGTAAGCTAAAGGTGCAACGTATATAAGCTAAAGATGATATTCTATTAGAGCGTATGAAGCTGTTTTGCAAGATCTGGCCCACCCGAACTTGTTTCTGCTCCACCCGAGGTATTGTATTGATCAAATAATATCTCCAGAGGCATCCGTCCAATTATAGAAACCTTTCTGAAAGTGATAACCTTAAGATTTCCCATCGCCAAAGTTGCCACAGCACACAGAAATATAACAAACACAGGACGCTTCGCTTTTTTAATGTTATGTTCGCCCTAGGAGCTCGAGCGAGGGAGGAGACTGAAGGAGCCCGATTGATTATCGATTGAGAACTGACTGATTGTTAAATATATCCCCGATCTATTCTATACTTCCTCGACCTTGATACCTACACGAAACCACCACAGGGAATACATTATACATCCCACCAATAAGAATATACAATATGTTGTTACATACACTGATAGAAATTTTTGTATAATACGCTAAATACGGTGCTAAATAACAGGCTATACACACACTTTATACCCCTAAGGTTACTCTTTATAGGTACGTAACTCCAATAAGAATATGTACTCAAATTCCGATAAGAGTTATGCTAATGAAAAGCCTATACAAACTTGCAGAGGATTAAGTTACCATAGAACGATTGCAAATGCCCTGAAAAGCCATACATTTGTTGCATTTGTAAAACTAGCAAAGTGATCTTTCCTGGGCTTATAGATGCAGACATACAACATAGACCCCACCTCGCATAGCCAATCATAGCATAGCCAGAGGGTCTTTTACAGTGGGAATAGCTGGGATTGGCTCATTGGCTTGTTGACTGTTGACTTGGTTACTACGACAGGCTACCAGTGATATGCAATTCATAGGATCATAGTTCCGCTAATGATGGTGCAACATTAGAAGTAGATTATGCACAGCGTATAATTACGTATCTACCGATCAATACAATGAACCTATTACCTATACTGATACTACTTCGATATTAAGATCATCCTGGGTACTCATTTTGATGTTTTATTTCTACAAATTGGCATTTCATTATGTTTATCTATGTTTTGTTAGCCACGATTTATTCATTTGCTTGGCTGGGCTACTCAGCTGGGCGGGCTACTTGGCCTGGATACTTGGCTTTGATCCCAGTTGGCTTGGATAATAAGCTACTCAGCTGAGCTACTCTACTACTTGGCTAATCCACTGCTGCTTGGCTTGGATACTGACTGGGCGACTCGACTTTCGATGCTGCGCTATTTTCAATGTGCCTTGGATACTCGGCTACTCAACTCGCAGACTCGGCCTGGATACCGGGTTGGAATGCTCGCTTGGAATGCTCGCTTGGGCTACCGGGCAGGCTTAGATCCTTGGCTTGGATACTGGGATAGATTGAAGGAATGAGCATGCATTACATACGTTAATTCACCAGAGGGAGGATCAGAATCGGCGATTAATCAAAAATATGGTTACTATGGATATTCTCATCTATAATGCAGCAAGTTACCGCACCTATACAATTTCATGGGCCTTATTCAAATGGATGGATCCACTTATTATGGCTACACTACCGTATTGAGCAGGCACATTTTTTTGGTGGACCTTATCTTCGAAAACAGCCCCCATTACCCATTCTTGTATAATAAAATTGCTCTTCTCGGGAGGCCAAACATAATTTATCATCAGACCTCTTAAATGGATTTTATATTTACTGCACTATACCCTTTAAGAATGTTCCCTATGATTGCCAGGTGTTCATTCACTCAATGCAGTCGATCCAGTCGATCCAGTCGATCATTCCCAGGAGGTACATACCGATTACCAGTTACCGAGAAATAGCCGCTTTTTACTAATTTAATTGCTTTTATAGGAGGGCCGAGACATAATCATCAATACTCATCATCGGACCAATTAAATGGATTTTATTCTTTATGAAATATACCCTTTCAGAACGTTTATCTATAATATAAACCGAATCCCTTTAGCCACTAGTTTATCCAGTCGATGCACTCCATGCACTCGATTACAGGCTTTGATAGAAAGTCTCAAGGCCAGGAGGCCTAGCCTTTCATAGGCCCATAGCAGCCAGAGTACTCGTAGACCCTAGACAGAAACATAGCCCTAGATCTATACCTCGAACTCTTACTCCACCAAGACGGAACAAGAGCCCTCAACCTCTACCGAAACATAGAAACCTACACCTCTTACTCGATATATATATATATATAAACCCCCATATATACCTATACCGCTGCAGAATCATGGAAATGTTACTACCTCAATTGGATTACATTACGATGCATTACTTACAATGGCACCTGTGAAGGGTCGCCTCATTTACTAACAACAGGATCTTTGCCAGAAGTCTTTGACAGTGGTGGTCATCACTGGGATGGGCTCATGGGCTTGTTTACTCGGATGGGCCACTCCGATGGGCTTGGGTACTAAGCTTGGGCTACCGGTTATAGAAAACAATCTCATTCAACATCCTTTGATAATTAATTTGCTACTTTTTGGGGCACAATATGAGAAGGAGAATTCCCGGCCTCATTTGCCATAGCATTTCCAATCTCTTTTGAAGGAGAAATCCCTCATTTCTTGACCCAGCAGCCTTCTCAGAAGCACCAATTGAACCATCATAATTCCTGTCAGCGGCACAACCAGCAAAAGGATTCTAAGCAGCATTACCAGGGTCATTCCAAGAAGCGGTTTAAGGAGCATAACCAGTTGAACCAACCCAAGTCCAGTGAACCGAACTCAAGGAGTTGTAACCTCATTATTCCTTCCGGTTGAACTAGTTGATGAGAAAGTTGTCCAGGCAAGTCTTTATAAAGGGTGTGCCAGTAAACGCCTCCACCCCTGTTTAGCAGTGTTCTTAGATTTACATTCAGTTCTTAGGTTTATGAGAGCTATTGAGGTTTATTCATAATGTTTATTTGGGAGGGGAGGGCATAAACCCCGGTCATAAGGGCCAGACAGTAAAGCCAGGCCAGTTATAAGGGCATAAGGCCGAACAGTAGTAATTAACATATATAAATACTCTAATCTATTATAAGAAATATATATAATCCAAATATCTATAATCTATGTTCAATCTATAGCTCTGAATGGGCTTAACGGGTTATGCTGCTTGCTCTGAACGGAACGGGGTAATAAGACTTATCTATTTTATCTATGAGGTCTGCATAAACTAACAGGTCTGCATATAGAAACTAATTACTTTTATAAAGGGGTAAGGGTAAGGAGCAGGTAAACGATAGCAGGTTAACGATGTTAGGTTAAGGTAAAGTTTAAGAGTAAGAAATTCTATTTATTGAAAAGGGTAACCCTCTGCTGCTCCGGGGAAGAAGAGAGTAGGTTAAAGGTATGATAGATATCTCATTTATCATTTCCGGGTAATAGGAAGGTGGTCTCTAAGGTAATAATTTTCTGGGTATTATTCAGGTGGTGGGGTAAGCTAAGATTTGAAAAAGGTGTATTATTCTCCGGTCCGTTTCCCTCCGCACCGTTAACTGCCGTCACCTTCTAACCCCGCCCCGCCTCGTCTTGTAAACTTTCCATAAATAAATAAAGGGCCGAAACAAACAAAGCAAACCAGATCATCTTTTAAGGATTATCATAAGATGCTTCAGGCCATGTTAAGCTAAGGTCCGGGTAATAATATTTGCAGGGTTTTAAAGTGACCCCCAGCCCAGGTTGATCCTTTCTCCCAGGGTTAACCTCTGGGAATACAATAGTTATAAAGGTAAAGCATATCAATAAAGTAAGGGTCATTACCTCCAGGTAGGGTAAGGTATGATAGACATCTCGGTAATTACAATAGGGTATAGTATGATAGAAATCCCAACTGTATATAAGATACTGTATATAAGATGGGGAGGTAAATGCTGCTCTTAACAGGGTAAATAATAATCCTAAATATCTTAGGTCTGCACAAATAACTAAATAGAACTTAATAATATTTATTCCTCTACGGTCAGGCAATACCTATATAGTTAGGCAATAATCCTTCTTTTCTTTTTTTGTATATAACTGATTATGCCAGGCCAGGTCAAATTATTATTCCATTTCTTTAAGGGTAAGGAAGGTTAAGAGTATTAAAGGTTTATAGATGCGGGCTGAGCCCTGAAAAAACAGTAAATAGAAGACTCTAGGAGGCAGTTGCGCATATAACCTTAAAAGAACTAGGCTGTTGCACTGAATGGGTAAGGAGAAGTTAATTATCCTTAACCTTTTCAATTTATTACTGACACTCAGCAATTTGTCTATCCTTTCAATAAATATGAATATACCTCTGGGTAAAGAATATTATGAATCTCTGAGGTCTGCACAAGAATTTAGAATATAATATTATCCAGGTCATAAGGTTCGTTCCAGGCCATGTTATTCCTTGGATGACCGTTTGCTCAATAATATTACTGGCATGATCCAAAATGGCCCCCGTTAGGTATAAATAAGAGAGTTTACCCGTGAGGAATCCCCGTGAGGCATAAATAAAAGAGTCCCGAGAGGGAAAGCTGATATCCGTAATACTGGTGTTCTGTCCTAATCAGAGTAATATCACCATTACAGCCCATACATCATATTAATGTTACCTTTTTTATGGGAATAACTAGTACTATTTTCTCTACAAGCAATGGAACAAAATTTGTTATGACAATAGTATGAAAAGGGTATCAATTATACTGGAGTACAGCTTATTATATTATACAAGCTTGATTACATAGGTTATCACATTACGTTTAGATACAGTATCGAGATCATTTATCAGTAAAAAAGCATACCATATATTAGGTAAAGTAAGTGATGTGTGAAATCATATACCATTACTAAGCTTGTTATCATTACCATCCTAACCCAGTAGTTACCCTTATTTATAATGCTCTTTAGATTACGGGAATAAGCCGATAGTACTGGTGAAAAAGTGGGACCAAGCTTTAACACCAATGGTATTTTATATACTAGTATTGTGATTACTGGTTACTAACTTCGACTAGTGTAATAATTACTTTGACTGGTATTAATCTTATGTAAATAAGGGTACATACCATGTGCTTATTACAGCCATTAGTGTTATAGATTTCATGAATTAAAACATATAAGTAATTAACGTATACATATAAGTTGTAGTATAAAGTAAGGGGCTTGGTTCTATGAGTCTAAGATCATACAAGTATATAGGTTAAGCAGATCCGTAATAAATCACTTACTGTTATTTCGTATATGCCGAGCTTATCATACATTATGTTAATACTTACCTTATTAATACTGACTAAACTCGTGTACGTTTACTATTAGTATTTAATCTTGTTTAATTAGGCTCAGAAAGGGTCAATAAATGGTACTAAGCTCGTAAAAAGGTCCTGTTTATTCAGAACATATGAGCTATCGTGATTAGAACATAAGCAGAACACTCTGTTCTTATACAAAGCAGCTTAGATGATTCAATAGTTGTGGTATTCATACTGTTCAAGCTCTTAGTACAAGCAATTCGATGGTCTTAGTTCTATCTGAAACATGCATCTCTCCTATAAACATACATCATTAGGGGATACGTGTAGATTGTGTGGTTAAATAAGAGTAATATCCATAGTATTCATATTTACCATATTGTTTTATCTCTAATTAACATAACACAGATAACGTACTGCTTACTTACTTTATTTTATTATGATTATATATAATACGAGATGGGATACTAGTATTAAGCAGGTTGAAGCTGATCAGTCACTCAGACTAATAGCTTAGGTAATTGTATCCGTACTAATGTATTATCCCTAATTAATTAAGTAGAGCCATAGTAGAATGAATTGAATATACTGAAACCTTTGCCCCTATAGCCTTTAATTCCATCCCCCTTATTTTCATTGATTTGAGTTTTGAGGGATTGTCTTCTTCAGGAATGTAATCCCCATTCGCTTTTAAACAATACACAGGTTTATTTTACTTTGCCAATTTCATAAGGTATGTGCAAACCACTCCCTGTGCAGGATGCCAAGGCTTTTGCTTTAAAATAAAATTATTCATGTGGTACAACACCACTTTCAGCATGAGGTCATGCAATGTAAATATGAACGTTGCACAGAACTGGGTACTCGACTACTCCCAAATTCATGTTTTTATTAGATCTCTTCTTGGATGTACCAACTCCTTGGCACCATGTAAATACCCTTATACCTATTACTTAACTCCAAATCTTATGAGGGTTAAACCTCACTTAAATGCATTGTACCACCTGTAGCTAGTCATTCAACTCCACGCGATGCATCACCCACTAGTGCATAGGTGTTCCCTTAACTGTTGCAACCATGGACTAAAGCCTCTGAGCCTCAAACACTCCCTACGAAGATGTCTACCCATCCTGTTCTGTCAAACCATGGAAGATCATGTAACTCAGACATGATCCAGCGTACTAACTTTTTCATTCTCGCGCACCTTCGGCTGGATAATTCATACAACCTATTTTTCCATCTTTCCAGGGCTTCATTTGAATGCGTGTCAAAAGAACAGATGCTCCACCAACGCAACTCTCCATCCACCATGGGATTAAATAATATTTTTTCCTCCAATTCAAAATGTTTTCGATGAATGAACTCTGCGCATCATCATTAACCAGTTCCATATATTGCTCTCCTTCAATAAGCTCTAATGAAGCCACTACACATAGTGTTTTTCTTTCAAATTACATTTGTATCCCTTTTATGTTCAGTTGTCAAAGGCCCAATCTCCATGCTACTGGGCCCGTGTCTCGCTCTCTCTGGGACCATATAATAACCCATTAGAATGTAAGGTGATTCCAGCTCTCTCTCATGAACCTGCCTGCCTCTATTCGACCTGCCATATCTACGTTTTCACTCTCACATATATACATTAACTTTTCAATCTATACTTCCTTGCTATTGTTGTAATTTGTTATCATCTCAGAGCCAGACATTTATTTTGTGAAATAGAATCCTTGGTTTGGCTTGGCCCAGGTAAGTTTAAGTTAGAACAGAATTGAAAATCCTTATCATTGCTGCTCGAATCAGCTGGGCTCCTCTTTTCCGCTGGGATGGGATATCGGATACCGGCCGGGCTCAACTGAATACTACTTGGATCCGCTACCAGTTAAAGAAAACCTCCTCCCCTCTACCTCGGGATAGCGCCCTCTCCGGGTCCTAATTTCACATTTTCACTTTTCCACTTTCAATTGTATCTGAAGATGCACAATCCGATCAACAAAGAAATACGTCAACATATGATGTTGCATACATACGTTTTTATAGAACCAGAGAACTAATATCCTTATACTTGCATATAGATATGTTAATATACGATGTTGCATAGAGAACGTTAACTCTCTGGATTGCCATCTATACGTTGAACTTGTCCTCGGAGAAGACCTAGCCGGGAGAACTCACTAGCAGAAGCCATAGCAGACAGAACTACAAAAATAAGAAACTTATTTTCCCCTACTAGCCACTACTAAGCCAGGTTGCCGATGTAAAAGCTGGGCTAAGAGAATCATCCGCTTGGTGACTCTACTTGGTCTGGTGCCTACGTGTTCATATACAATATCGGCATAGATACTTTTACTTGCCATGAACAGCTAAACAAAGAGAACAATAGATCTTATTTCACATATGATGTTGCCATATCTACGTCTGCATCTAACTAAAGCTAAGAATGACTCTTTAGACTAGTAGCATATCCACGTTTTCACATATGATGTTGCCATATAGACGTTTCACCTTGTCCCTTTCAATCCGATTCTATTTCTCTATAACTCTAATTTCACTCCTAGACAAAGCCCCTTGCCAAAGGCTAGTCTCCTTCCGCTCTCCATAACCCGGCTAAGAAGAACTATAGTCTCCCATTATTGGGAAAAAGAGAATACCTAAAGCTAGCTAATTGGCTTTAGCTGTAGTGTCAGATTGGTTACTCTACTACTTTGTATGGTCCCTACGTGTTCATACACGATGTCAAATATAGACTTACTTGCCATGAAAAACAAAGAGAACAATAGAGCTCTATTTCACATATGATGGTGCCATAGAGACGTTTCACCTTTCTGAACCCTATCTCTCTGAGCTCTAGTGAATAAGCTATAGGTTGGTACGATGTCACATATCTATGTTTTATACTTGGATTGAGTGCACCATAGAAACTCTAGTTCTCAACTGGATATAACTCCACTTGGAACAACCTTTCCTTTGAAGAACAAAAAACCAAATAATCGATCTAGTCTCCATTCCTTTGCCCCATAGGAGAACCTTCTTGGAAACCTAACACAACCAGCATACCTCGTTGCAGCCATATCTACCCTACTACAACCTAGTTACTATATGTCGCCATAGATACGTTTACTCGCCATGAAAAGAGAGACTAGATTTATGTCATATATTATATTGCCATAGAGACGTTTACACTTGAACTTGCATCTATACGTCTGCACTTGGATTTGCATAACCTGGGTTTAACCTCGGCATATCTATGTTGGTTTGGGGTGCTAGCCTTGTGCTTGTGAAAGCCAGATTAATCTACCTAGATTTTGCATAGATACGTTTGTCGTCCAGCCATTTAATCCAGCAATTGGGGTAGCAAAGGTAGGAAACTAAGAGTATTCGGCAAGATTGAAATCCAAAAGAAGGTAACGTCAGTGTAAGTTCGTGAATGAAGACTTCTTCTTTTGATTCTGCAGGGGCTAGTTCAACAGGTGTTTCCGGGGCTGCTGTAGGTTCAACAACAACTGGTGCTACAGGAACTGCTGCTTATTCAAGTGCTAATGGGGGTCTGGGGATTATACTGGGAATGAGGAAACCGGTTCAACTGCTCTTGGAACTTATGATGGAACTGCTCTTGGAACTGCTCTTTCAAATGCTACTTTTGCTGGGAATAATGCTTCTTAAACTTATGATGGAAATGTTGGTTAAACTGGTGCTGCTGGTAAGGCTGCTCTTGGGAATGCTGCCCCTTCAACTTATTATGTCAATTCTCCTGGAACTGAGGCTGGGAACAATGCTAGTTCAAATGATGCTTATGGGAATAATGCTCTTGGAACTGATACTGGTAATAAAGCTCCTTCAACAGCTTATGAAAATGATGCTCTTTCAACTGATACTGGGTATTATGTTAGTTCAACTGCTGCTTAAAAGGCTCCTTGAAACAGCTTATGGAGATTCTACTGGTTCAACTGGTGCTTCTTGAAATGATCCTGAGGAGGCTGGGTCAACTGATTATGCTGGGGATGCTCGTTCAACTGATTATGGAGATGTTGGTTCTACTGGTGTTGCTGCTCCTTATACAGCTTATGCAAATCATTCCATTTCAACGGTGCTAGGAATGACGCCAGGAATGATGCTTGTTCAATTGCTTGGAATGTTGCTACTTCAACTGCTCTTGGAACTGATCCTGGGATTCCTTCAAATAATGCTCCTTCAATTGCTGGGCAATGATAGTTGGCTTCCACAGCTCCCGGCTCTATCCTGCCTTTATAAGATATGAGGCCTCACAAAAGGTCCTAAGCCAAGCCATCCCAACATCATATGGTTCTATATAAGCAACAGGATCAACAACTGGTACGTATGCTGGTAATGTAATAACATGGTTATATTTAATATAAGTGCACTGTTCTCTATGTTACTACCTGTTTATAGAAGTAATACGATGAAAGAGGTGATTACTTCACACAATAGTGCTTACATAATAGTGATTACCTGTATTCACTATGTACTAAGTTATTATGGATAGATCATACTAGTTGGCTTATAAGTATAACATAAGCTATAAGGATACTATACATTAATAGTAAGGTCATCCCATTGTTAGCTATCAATCTCAACAAGTAGATGTACTCATACTTTAACTCTTACTCTGGACTTGAAGGGGCATGTTGGAGTCTATCAAATCTATACGGTATCTGCATATAGAGTAGAATGATTACCATAAGTAAGTAGAAAGGCTGCATTGTGCTTTATTCTTATAGTATCACCTGGATCAGGTTTTATTTAACCTCTATGAGCTAACTCTATATAGTTTAACTACAAAAGTACTGTGTTAGTTATGTAAACATGATACCTGTGAAGACACCTAAGCTGAACTAATACACATAATTAGGGTAAGTACGATCTATGAGTGCAATGGGTTTCAGAGCTTATAATAAGGAGAACTAGAGACGTGTTATAACATATGAGTAATATCGAGTTTGGTATGTATAAGTAATCACATGCTAGTTCTGGGTCTATAATAGTAAATATGTGTTCTATTGAATACACCCTACATTAACCTACCTGTTTATCTGTAATCAATCCTTGTTCAATCTATTATGGGAGTAAAGCACGTATTAGTTACAATTATAAGCAGATAACTACAACAAAGATTACAGATGATGTAAGGGTTTGAATAGGCTAAAGTAAGCACCACTCTTTCATTACTATGATCGGCTTTCATAGGAACTCAGCTTTATACATATTTGACTCTATGCAGCACTGTTTTAGTATGGAAAGGTTCTGGTAATTACATAAGTAACGCATACTCATAATCTGTACATAGTATTACTAAGCTTATAAAACCTCTTGTATTATGGAAACACCTTAGTTATTGCACTTGATAAAGGTATTAACTAGGAACCAATCATAACCTAGTAATCAAACCTAGCTGTATTCACACTAGTAACTTATGTTGAACGTTACATAAGCAGATCATAACAAGGAATCGTAACCATAAGTATTAGACCTAATTAGTACTATCAACTATAACTCATATCTAGCTATAGGTTTGGTCTCAAGCTTACACGTGTAACTATTATGCATAATATGGCTCTGTTCACATAAGCACATTGAATACGTCTAAGCTCATGATAAGCTCGTATCTAACTAGTAATGAAAAAAGTAATATGTTTATTTACCTAATCATAAACACACTGATTACTAGTAAATACAACACTAATAACTATAGATAAGTAAGCCAATGTAAAAGCTTAAGATGAAGTAAGCACCATTATACTGATATGCACTAGTCTAAGCTCTTGGAACCATGAAACAAGATAAGCTGACACTTAAACAGTAATGGTTAACATGGTGAGGAAAGCACTTATACTGTAATATAAGCTATGTGTGATATTACTATCTTCTCCATTGATTATGTTTAATCCTATCTCTGTAATGTAATGACTACTAATATAGAGTTACTTATATGGATTACTGTTATTGACATAGTGTAATATGAGCAATAGAGTTAACATAATGCTTACTACTAAAGTTACAATACGGTCATTAAGCTCATACAAAGCACTGTGATTCATTACTATGAGCTAAGTTAAGCAGAGATACGTTTCTATAATATAAGCTAAGCTTAGTGTAACAAGTGAGTTCATAGTAATATATAAGCACCAGAATAGTGATGTTATACATGGTGTTGTAATTTACATAACCCATATGGAATGGTGATAAGTGTACTATCTCCCTTGATTTGATCACATAGAAGGAGCATAGTGTTTAGTGTAATGGTTCAGACGCATATAACTGGGATTGTATAACAAAGCTTATATTAGTAATAAAAGAGAAAGCTCAATACCATGCTTGTAACTAAGCTCTAACCAGTCTCATTAGCTCTATCAGTGCCACTAATAAATGCAGTAGATATAATTCCATGTGTTTTATCAGGTAACATATGGGCTAGTATCACATCTTCTATCCTTATATATGGTAAAGCTAGTATCATTTATAATATAGTGTAAGTATTAGCATAATAAGAGTAATAACAGTCTATTGAATAAGCCGTAATAGTAGTGCGATTAAGCTTATCTTATATACTAGACTATGTAAGCTTACTATGAACTATTGACAAGCTAATATGGTATGATCACAGTAATTTACCCGTTTATCGAGCTTATACTAATGGTATTATAACAGCTTACGTCATTGTTCAATAAGGTTTGGTATTGACTCGTTAGCTTACAGCTTATATAGGTAACATAAGTAATAAGAGCTAGTTAAACATTACAATGGGCTTTAATCACTCATCACATCCCAGCTTTGTCCTTATCTTATACTGGTATCATATGCAATATGAGGAGCTAATCTGAGCTTTACCTTTATTGATACATGGTTATCATGCTTAGTTTTAACTCCATGATTACTGGGGCTCTGCTGAATGGTTTATATGGGATTACTATGTAGAAGCTAATCAATGGTTAGAGCGCATTAAAGCTGAACACTTTCTCTTAGTTAAATAAGGTAAACAAGTACCAGTATTGATTCCATATCACATATTAACCTATGAATCCCAGTAGTCTTTATCATATTACTAGTCTCTGCATGTATGATCTAGCTCACTCGTATTCCAGTTACTGCTCTGTTATCTAGTATTGATCTCCCTTATTTAAGTAATATACCTCCTAGTGGTTTTATACCAACACCATATAGGCCTTACTTCGTATCCATATGTAATATGTAAACGGCCAATCGGTATTGTATACAGACTAATTAAGGTAGAATCATAGTAAGGTAATGGCCTAAGCATGTTCATAAAGGTTATCATACCCAGCTGAGATAAGAGATGTGAATGCTAGAGACGTTTACTAATATGAATAAGATTACCCTATGCTTATGATACAGGTTGTGCAAGAAGTATCCCTGTACTGGAATCACACTAGTTAAGCTCAATCAAGCTCTGTACGTGCTCTAATCTATTGCATTACTCTTATGGGTAAAGCTATCACTCTAGGTAATGAACCTGATTACTATGAACCCCATTGATTTACTCAACTATCTCCATGTATAGTAAGCTTTTATTAATTACTGAATATGCCGTGTTGTGCTTATGTAACCCCATTAAACCTTGAAACTGTGATAAACAAGCATGATTCCTGAGCTTATACAGATTCAGTCTACTTGATCATCGTAATGAGACTAGTCTATCATATGTAAGCACTAAGCCCATATGAGCCATAGTTATTGGTTACGTACCAAGCTGTAATTAATATAAATGGTGATTATTATGAACTAGCTTGCCACTACTTGGTCATTACTAAGCTACGAGTCTGTAGTGTTCAGCTTAGCATATCCCTTGCATTACGTATTTTAATAATCATTACAAAGGTGATAACAAGTACTGAGATCTATAACCCTTGTTGATTAGCTAACCCATTAATTATGGAAATCATATCCAGATCCGTAAGTTTGTCTAGTTTATATGAGTATAGTGTTTACCTAATCTACATTGTATCATATTGGTCTTTTATTACAAGTACGTTTAAGTGTTACTCTAGTGTATACTAGAATGTCCATATTAATCATACAGGTTAAGGATAGAGTAATAGCATACAGTATTCTACCTAAGAAATAATCTTGTATTCCAATAGCTAATGTGGTCATAGGTGTAATGTAAGCTAAATACTTAGATATGCTTGTTTCTGTTCTAGTTCGATATCATTAAACACGCTCTTTCAGCTTTTATTAGTGAATAGAGTTGGATTAGCTTAAGCTGAGTAATGTATTCACCCTTATCTCTCTTCTATGATTCCCATGTATTAGTTACAAAGATAACAGTGATATGGAACTCAAAGCAGATTGGTATAAGATACTATATCGTACCTATGATACCCATCTTAAGCTTATTAACTATAACTATATCACCTTAGTTAAGCTAGTAGTAAGCTCTATTGAATCTATAAGCTTCTTTATACCCATTTTCTCTTTTGATAGCATAGGAATTAGCTTCTTTCCCTTTAGATTCGCTTTTTCTTTTTAGGTTTCCAAACCGAGCACTTTAATTTCTGAAACTCGGTTGATTTGAATTCCCAGGATCGGCAGTTCCATCCCATTAGTCCAGTTTTTAACTCTTTGTGCACTTTTTAAAATACATTATTATAAATACTTCTTGGAATACTGTGTATTATCTGCACAAGTAATTTGGTGGTTATGCATACCCCGTTCTGCTATCTTTATTTATTCCTTTTTTAATTGAACTACTCTGAGTCAGAGACTGAAGGTTTATCCAAAGTTGGTTGGACTCAGATCTCGCTACTTTCCAGAATACACAACCGGAGCTAAGGGTTCTCACAGGCTTTCATTTTCTTTATTTCTATCTAACCCTTACTCTCTTTTTCATTTATTTTCACACTGGTTATAATTAGGCTAGATAGGACTTGCTTCACCTTGCAACTGCACTTTAAATGCTTTAATTCAATTAATTCGCAAGTTCATTTACTTTTTTCATTTCTAATTTTGCCGTACCCTAATAAAATTGAAAGCTGCCTCTATTCACTTGATGCCCTCTCACCAACAGAACTGGCACTGAGGAGGATAGAATTTAGGTTATAGGACATTCATTTAGTAAATAAAATAAGTATTCTGCTTCTCATTTAAAAACACCTAGTTAGAACAACCAATCTATCTACCTTTTTAGGTATCCATGCAGTCATGAACTTACATTCGAAGCCTTGGGAGTAATAATTCCCTTTAAAGTGGGAATAATTAACACTGTTCTATCTAAGTTGGTTGAGTCAAACAACCCCATCAACAGATTGGCGCTATAAGTTGGGCGATAATGAAAGAACTTAGAATTAGAGTGAAATAATCATCCTTACCTTCAAACTGGAAATTAAGTACTAATATCTAACACAATCGTTTCTTGATAGGCCACCTTCTAACTCTCAAATTTACCAGTTAAGGCCATGTTCGTCATGGGGGAATGAACCAGCTAAAGTGCCAGATTCATGCATATAAATTGACTAACTGATAGGCCAGGTTCGCGCTCTCAAAATTACCAGGTCATGTAGTAGTAGCCGTGTTAGGCGGATCGATAGAAAAGAGAAAGAATATGCTGCTTACCAGTATATTTTCGACAGAGGGTACAGATTATGTTGGATGCAAAGGTGGATCGATAGAGCGAGGTTTATGACATGTTTATTTATGATTCAACAGGCGGGTTAGGTGAATTCACTTATTCGCCCAGAACATTTTGACGATAGAGGTTTATTAAATACATCCGCGTTACCAACTGACGACGACGAGAGAACGAACCAACCCTGGTGGAATGGAAGGCCCTTTTACCGCATTCAGGTCCGCATTACCGCTTGCCAACTTGGATTGATTGTATTGATCGCTTACGCTTGCCAACTTGTGGAAGGATTGCTACAGCTTGCCCCCATGAGGAAAGGAAGGAGCGCTAACAATAGATACCCGGGAGGGGAGCAAGGAACCTGCCACATAGACGGACGAGTGGATACAGCGGTCAGGTGAGTTAGGACGGCTGGTTGCCAGTTAGTCATTATGTGGGATGCCATACAAGAAGAACTTCAGGCCTGGACACTTGCAAGAGGCCTTGACACAATAGTAGGAGGTCTTGACACACAATCCATACCCCTTTTACATTAACGCCTCACATTGCCACATTCCACTTCAATATGCATTATGCATTCCGTCAACGCCCAGGACCATTCACCCAGGAAGGATAACCTTTCAGTTCCCAATCCTCCAGCCCCAGTCGATTGAGATGTATAATATTTTTTAGGAGGGGATCACATGGATCACATGGATACATGATCACAGGAGTAAACCCCCAAATTATATCCCCTACATACCATTATTACAGTATTGACCGACTAGCAATGAGGACCTCCTGGGCACTTACCTTATGTGGTGATGCTAATAAGGATCTCACTTCAAAGAGCTCCCTATTTAGTTCATAATAAATATATGAAAGGTCTAGTTTCTTACACCATAATCTCCATTTTTAGATCTCCGATGAGAGAGAGATAAAATGGTGGTCATTGGATCCATCGAAAAGAGATTTCGCATAAGGCAAAATGTAAAATGAGAAGGTTTTGGAATATATGGTATCGTCTGGTACGTCGGTCCCTACAACAACGAACATGGATGGGAGGATTTTACTGGTTGTTGGCTCTCCCACGGCCTCATACTGGATTGTGTAGTAACGCCCAATGACTTCCCCATGGAGGACTCATGTTTTTGAATCCATTTCTCAATAAGTATCCCCATTTGTTGGAACCGGGGTGGTATTTTTATTGTGGTTTACTATTGTTGCCCGAGCCAACCCAGAGCTATATTTAGTTCATAAGGAATCCTGGTTATCCAGAGAAAAACGATGAAAGGGTAGAGATGATTCAAAATAATTTCCATTTTAGATCCACGATAGCGCTTAGATTCATATTGAACCGAAGAAGGAGGTTTTTAATAAGTATATAGGACACATATGAGACTATGATTTACTACGCACATATTCTAGGTTTTTTCTTGATGGCACACTGACTTTATAGAGCCAAGTGGGACCCAGAGCTCTCCTTCTATGTCACACTTTATTTGCAAGTATAGAAGGTATAGCTAGAGATATAGGGTATAGGTTGGTGTTATAAGGGGCCTAGGGCAGATAGAAATAAGGGGTTAGGTAGACCCAGTAACAGCAGATAGTTGACATAGGCCTTCATAGAGATTCATAGAGAGATATTTATGTATAGGAGCATAGTAAACTGACCTCTCTTTTCACCTAATAAGTAAGGGAAAGGATCTTATCCTGGTTGGTACTCTTATTTAGTAGTAACGCCCTAATTATTGTTACCGTGTACCGTCCCGTACCTTCCTCCCATACTGTTATTGTAAGAGTAAAGTTCAAACAATGAAATGTTAGCTCTCGTCTTCTTCAGATCTTACTCTAGCACCTATGATAGTGTGAGAGTGCTTCCCCTATCGGGCAACCTCATAGTCTCTATCGGGAGGTAGTGGGAATAGACCAATGTACCCTATTGGTTGGTTGTTAAACCTTATGGTGATACTCCTTATGATAGGTGCTGCCCCTATGGTAGTGGTTTCGGTTGAACCTCATCACCACTGGTTGAACCTCATCAGCGATATAACTCCATCCTATGGGGTAGGCTCTCCAACCAACACCTAGGCAAACTTCCGGACATGGCCATGTTCATAGATAAGAAAATCCCAATGGGTTATCCCATCAAAATGAGATTGTGACTATGAAAAATGTAGAATGAGGACCCGGAGGGGGCTTTCCCGAGGTATGAGGGGAAGGAAGTTTTTGAACTTATAAAACTCCACCTTATTGTGCCTGGGCCAAACCAGAGCTATCTATTATTTATTAGTTCAGAGGGAATACTAGCTATCAGATAGAAACCTCAGGAAAGGGTATAGTTAATGAAAAATAATATAATTTTTAGATATCCAATAGCGTGTGTGTTATGGGTCGAAACCTAAAAAAGGTGGTTACTCAGGAAACACGCAAAATGAATGAAGGGGGTTAGGGGGGGGGGGGATTAAGGCGGCGGAGAGCTAGGGGGTTATTTACCGAGTGACCACCTTATACACTGGTGTTATCCGGAATTCGCAGACCTGAATCTTCTGGTTTCCTGACTGACCAGTCCAGTAAAGTAAGTGTTTCTCAGCTCCTAACTACTACTAATATAATTAAGGCGGCGGCTGGAAGTTACTCCTTCGCCTCTACTTCGGCAGAAGCATAAAATAGCCCCATAATCTAAAACGAACCAACTGCAGTAAATCTCTCCATATCCAAAATGGAACTGAGAATGACTAGGGATACTGGGGTTAAATAAGGGGGGGAGGCGAGACCCTTTAGTGTGGCCTATTATTTCTTGGCTGGCCGATACGGGATCATTCACATTCCGAACTCATACTTTACTTAAGTGGAGGAGAACTAAGTGCTTTTTTTTAAACCCATTCCACTCTCCAGCGTCATTCGAAAACCCCAATCTCTCCAAAGCGGAACATGCTTCTTTGGCAATCATAAGTGCCTCTCCTTTTTGAAAGGGTATTTCACCAGCGCTGTTGGTGAGGTGATACCTTATAGATAGAGACTTCATTTCGACTTGTCATTGAGCATTTTTTATAGTGAACCTAAACTCCACTGCATAATCATGGCGGGGAAGATTCGTAAATCAAAGTGCGATGGGACCTGACCTTCAAGCCGCGCATAACCAATGGGACGTAGATCTTCCCCATGGTAAGTATCTATATCCGACTGGACTGACTGACTTATATGTATGGCAGTAAAGCACAATGCCCATTAAACCTGCATGCAAATGAGACTCATGCTACATCACGCCAATCACGAAGTTATCTCCTGCGCTACCTTCCTTAATAACTTCTAATTTTCTGGTCGAGATTCGGATAATGACGGGTAGGTTTAGCGGGTTCAAAAACCTGAATGACAGATCGAGATAGATTGAATACATATAGGGTTTGGTGGCCAAAGACCAGTACACCAACCAGCATAAGGGGGCGGCGGCTTAGAATGCAAAACACCGCCTAATAGTTCCGCTTTTTATACTACTAGGGGGATAGAACGTTTTACATTATTAAGCTAAGCCTGGAGAAGAATGTTTACGGTCCCTCGAATTGGGCCCTCGGTCACTCTCGGATATAATCTAATAGGGAAACTAATACAAAGTTAAACCCTAGACATGGCCATAGTAGAGCTTCATCTGCGGAAGTATACCTGCAAAAACCACCTTGTTCCGCTGTCCACCGCCTTGAATGAAGCACCGCCCCACCCCAAGCCCTCATCAAGATTTTGATCTCATTCCATGACCTCTCCTTTCAAGGCCATTGAGTGTGTTCAATGAGGGCAGACAACACGAATTGGCTTTCCCTTCCATTATTCCACCATAATAAAAGAATCCCAATTCTCCTTCTCTTTGCCCCGATACGGAATCATAAATCAATTGATAATCGTTGACTCGCTCTCGCTAAGGAAGGAGAGGGCGGGCGGGGAGCATGGAAGGAACGAAGAAGTAGATGTGGGTCGAACACGTTCTTCCATCCGGGAAAACCTGGAAGAGAGCCGGTCTTCGATTTCTTTCGAAATGAGAATTGGCTGTCTCCTGCAAATATCCGGCCGGGGTATATATTCTTCTGCCAGCCGTGAATCTGCATCTGAACCTGGATATTCGCCGCACTGGGACGTAGACCCTCCTCTCTCGGTCTAACCTTTTCCAAGCTTCTTTTTCTGACCTGGGCATTCATTAAGGGCACTAAGGACACCAATGAGTGGTCGTCGTATAGAATAGAACGAGGTCATATCGGTCAAAAGAGGCAGGCGTGGAAGAATAATTCCTAGATAGAACATATATATATAATGTTACTATTTATAAGGGGGAGCGGCGCTTGGTCGTGGTTATCAAAGCTTTGCG
>Ga0233342_1000095_pt1 | contig 27144 bp, 15 predicted proteins | sample GEONDECOMP273_FD_180706 | JGI IMG/M metagenome (GOLD analysis project Ga0233342, IMG submission 180706) | Leaf litter microbial communities from Shasta-Trinity National Forest, California, United States - GEON-DECOMP-273 | ecosystem: Environmental > Terrestrial > Plant litter > Unclassified...
GTATAACCTTGTCGTATCTCGGTGGAATACTTTAAAGAGAGTATGGACGGAAATGATGGATGGACAGAGACAGACAAGATCTCGGTCTCAATCAGGGGTGCTCCAAGGTGTATATACGTCGCTAGCAACCGCGTTTTGGAGCACTATAGTAGGCAGGATTTAGTATGCCCTTAAGGTGCGGTAAGAAATTACCAAAGACCTAAGCGACCTTGATCGTGTTGTAAGCGCGATCTCGACTCGTCATTCCCGTTCAATCAACCAACTAATCAACCCTGAACAAACCTCCTCGCTACCCCTAACTATATATAGTTCTTCTGATGTGATTATACCATTGAAGCATAGGAAGGATGAACTGTGGCCTGGCGGCTTATTTATATTTCTCTTTGCTCATTAAACAGGGCTATTCATTCTTTTAACAGCGCTCTTTAAACCAAGCTCAATAAACGGAGACTTATCCCTCATAGGGTGGATCGATAGGGGACTTATTTAGCGGCGGGTATACTCACTTCACTTGGTGTCCTTACTTGGTGGGCTGTTAGCTCTAGGCTTATGGTTAATGGCTCAACCTCCCTGACCTGAATGGCTCTAGCCCTTCCGTTCTAGGCTTATGGGAACGGTTCATATAGGCACTGTCTGTTGCATATGATCCTCAATTAGTGAATCAACATATATTTTATTTTAGTAAAAATCCTTCTTCTCTGCATTCCCTCGTGTGCTCTTCCATGCCTGCCTGAATGTTGGAGATCGTATATCGGCGATTCAGATGTCGGTGCTGGTTCGATGGTAAGGCAGGTGTTAGCAGTGTTGTTGGTTCAACAGATGAACTGTGTAACGATGGGGTAGTACTGAAAGCATAATGCATAACGTAATGGGGGGTTGGTAATCAGAGAGCAAAGATATTGGGAACTAGGAGCATATTGGGCCCGTAATGATTTAAACTGCTCCGAAGGTTGATTAAGGGATCTCCAAAGCCAGGCATAAAAAAAACTATATAGGCGGTTGCTTTGGGCATCTCCTAAAGTTATAACTCATATCTCCTGAGGTCTGAAAGAAAAGACTATTGCTCTTGGTTCATCATCTTCCCCGATAGGTTTCACTAATACTTAAATTATGCTTCTGGGAGGACCTATTTGAACAATACTCCCGGGACGGAATATTGAAAATGCTTGTATCTGGAATGATTGTATTTATTATCTTCCGGGTAGAAACTACTGCAACAAAGCTATCTCTTCTCTTCTTTTTGGAGGCCTTAATATCACAATGCTCCTAGGACTCTTATTATCTATGCTTGCTTCTAGGACAGAATATCTAACTCATTGGGGATATAAAATGAATATTTTGTAACTAAGCTATACTATTTTTCCTGAGGTTTATTTCTGATTCTTATAGGTGTCCCTTATGCACTAAATCTATAGGTAGATTTCTCTATCTATAGGATTCCCTCTGAACTAAATTGAATAATAAGGGGTATTTATTGTAACCATTCCAAATGTTGGTAAGGGGTATGTGCGGGTTTCCTACTACTCTTGTGACCCCATAGGTCTATGTGGAAGAGGTAGACCATATAGGTCAATCTGCCATAGCAGCTCTTGCTGTCTTTAGTTACACCATCGAAGAAAGAAAATCCGAAACCAGAGATCCATAATTATACCGACCGGCGGACCCCCTCACGACGACGTGCGCATCAGACCCAAATCCAACTTAGAACGATCACAAAAAAGCGCACAACAGAAATAAGAAAAATAACGATAACGATAACGAGGGCAACCGGCAGCGCTAGAACCAGCAGCGTTCCCAGCAACATTGAAACGGGCAGTGAAACAGGGGCATTTCCAGCAACATTGGAACGGGCATAATTTAAAGCATCAGTCGAACATGCTCATTCAGACGAATTCCCATTACCCAGGAGCAGTAAAAAGAGCATTCCCTGCTGCATCACGACCAGCAAAAGGATTCTCAGGCACAAGCAGAACAAGCACAAGTATTCCCAGCGTTACCAGTCGAACCGGCAGCATTCCCGGCAGTATTATAAGAACCGGCACTATTGCGTTCATTCCCGAATATGGATACACAAAAGGGCCTTCCACGTATTGGCAATGATCTGGGTCTTGTTGGAGTCCTTTATCTGTTTCGAAGCTTCTGTGAATTGAAGTAGTGTGATTGCAAGGTGTTGATTACCATATGCAGGTGCTATGCTGCTAGTCAATATAGAAAGGCAAGTTTAATAAATAAAGCAGCTAATTTATCTGGACTACTTGGGAACTAAAGCTGGGATTCTATTTAAACAAAATCAAGATTGATTCTGGTTCAAACCATAGCCTGAATAAGTCTCCACATTATTATTACATAAATTGTTGATTCTTGCAATAAGTGGAACGTAAAAGTGAAATGTATATATGTTTATGCCAGGATTTCACAATTTAGTCTACTAATATATTGGCTATGGTGGGCCTGGTGTAAGGGCATACCTATAAGCTTGTACACCTCACACTGGCGAGAAAGAACTCAATCTTGTCTGGCAGTATGGAGAACCTGGATCGACTACATCAACTAGCGGTATAAGCAATAGAGACCCCTATGTCTATGACCTTGTAGCACTGATTATAACAGCAATAGGACTAGGACACATAAATAGTTCTAAATCTTCTTTCTTTTTAAACTAGGACGGACACAACTCTTTTATTTGCTATAGATCAGAGTGGGCCCTATGAATTGGATTGTTCAGGTATCTTTTATTTAGTCGTCCCAGGACAAGTGAAACGTCTCCATGGCAAAATCGTAATTAATAGGTTGTAGTGACAGTTGTTGGAGGTTGTTCCAAGATAGTAGAGCTAGTATAAAAGGAAGAGGTCCAAATATATAGGTCTTGCCTTTCATATGCCACCTTTTCACTCGTTAAAATACCAGTGTTAATAGCCATCCTTCCACTCTACAATTTACCGTCTCTTGCCATGCTCGCACTATAAAAATTCCCAGGTCCCAAGGCATATAATTACTCTCCCAATAGGCATCTGCAACCTTTAATAATTGAAATTCCCAGGTCCCAAGCATATGGCCATTGAACATGGTACATAGTACCGTGGGTATGGGTAAACTCTCTTGGTTACGTATCCTCGAAAAGGTGACCTTTTCTTATGCCACTACTATGTATGGGCTCGGGATTCATCACTGTATGTTGCTTCTCCTTTTTATATGATTCTAGGTGGGAACCGCTCTTCGCACCTATCCTTCCTTGGCCTGTGAGCGCCCGCTTCTGTTGATATAGCATCCTTGTCCGCCGCCGCTTGTTGTTCCAAAGCAGTGTGTCTTTCCTTTGTGGTATCCTCCTTCCATCCTTAGGCGTACAGGGCCTTCCTGGGTGATGTGAACTTGGCAGGTGTTGCTGAGCATTCATTGAAGTTCGTCCGTCCGGGTCGCCCCACCCCTGAAGGATATTCCAAATTAATTGAATAAAAAAGTTTCTAAATAAAAGCCTCTCTTGGAATCTATGTCAGTTGGGACTCCTCTCCCATAATAATCATCAGTAGCTTGCGAAGCGGCCTTCCCCATAAGACTAATCAGTATAATAAAGTCTTCTATCAATCAGTGTCCAGGCACCCAACAAACTACTAGCAATCCCACGATGACCACTAATCCTACTCCTAAATCCTATAAGTTGAACAATCAATTACTTTTAATTGGTGACTACCTAACAAAAACACTCGGTATTATCCACGTATATAAAAGCATCGGTTTCACCTCAATATCTATTTGCTATCGGGTTCGGCTGAGTTAAATCGTTGATTCTGGCCGTTGATCGCTCTGTATCCCCTTCCCTATTTATTAAGGTCTAGCTAGTAGGAGAAAAGGGTAAGATTTGTTGGATAACAAGGAGTTAAGGTAAGCGGTCCCATTCCAAGTATGGGTTTATAGATTTGAAAAGCGTAGTTAATAGATGATGGATGAGTCTGAGAATTGCTAGTGGGTTATGATCCGTTCCCAAAAAGAAGTGGAAAGCCATGATTCATAAATAGTAAAATAATGTATTTTAGCTTTGATAAATTGTAGCACCTAAGTGCACAAATTATTTATATATATATATATATATATATATAATAACGCGCACCAACCCACCTACCTCAAACAAAAAAACTGTTTACACCGGCAACATAACTTCTGTGTGAAGACAAGGTTCAATAATAAGGCAAGTTTTTATTTAAAAGGTATTATTATGTATTTGGGGTGATAGGATGAGGTACCCAAGTAAGAGTGTAAGTCTGGTCCAAGAGTCCACAGTTCCCGGGGCAGTTCCCTCTGATGTATGAGGCCTAGTTTTGAAAGGTAGCGTTTTCCCAGGTATATTATTTTAAGGTTCCCTGGGTTATTCCCAAGGCAGTATGAAGGCTAAATCATAGGATCTAGGTCAGAGGGTACAGTATATAGGAAGTAAAAGGGTTTAATTTAGTTCAAACGAGTATGTTCTTTTCTTCCAAAGTATGCGTACCAGGCAGTATGGAGTCGTCTGAATGTAGGGGGAAGTTTAAGAAGTCAAGGTGTGCGTAGGGTAAGGGAAGGCGGGCAAGGTTTATTAAGACGGTTCGTTCATAGGTATGAGGGCAGGATTTACCAAGAGTCCCAAGCCAAGGAGTGTAAGTCCGTTTCCAAGGCAGAGGTAATAGGCATAGGTTTCAAAGGAAGAGTATCAGAATGGTCCCAAGTAGGAGGAGGTAAGAGGAGTATCAGTCTGTTTCTAATAGTTTCCAGGGATATGCGTACCGAAGCTGCAGGTATGAACATAGGTTCCAAAAGTAAGAGTTTAAGGGAGGTCCCAAGGAGGAGGTAAGGGGCTGGAGTTTATAGGTATGAGGTTCCAAAGGCTAGTCCCAAGGCAGTTACCAGGGGAGTTACCAAGTCTGATTTCCAAAGGCAATAGTATAAGGTTACCAAGTGCAACCAAAGGCTTATTTATTAGGTAGCATAGTTTCCAAAGGCTTAGTTTAAGGAATTTACCGAGGAGAAGGTAATTGCATTATACGTGTTATTATACAAAATGGGTTAGCAACTTATCAAAGCAGGTGCCCGCCCCCTATCAAAAAAAATGATAGTAAATAGTAAGTAAGATTGCGAATCGGTTTCAAGAAGACGTCCTCCATCGGTTCGAAAAGAGAGAAGAAGACATCGGTGGTTAAAAGAAAGAAAAGAAGAAGCACTCGACTGAGGTACGAAGGAGAGGCCCTACGGGTCATCGATCGATGGGTACGTTAGATTGGCTAATATTGGGGGTGATCAGGGAAACTATGGGTACTAAAGCTGGGAATGCTGGGGAATACAGGAATGGTATAATGCTTTCTAATGCTGGTCATATTGGTGGGTAATGTGATAAGATGTTAGAATGTGTTTTCCTGTTGGAGGATTAATCCCTGAAAGCTTCCTTACGGTTGGTTGCTGTAGGATTTTTCCTGAAACTGGAGATGGGTACTACGTGAGATGGGGAATGCATGTATAAAGTGATAATATGATAATGTGAGAAAGCGGGGTGCTGCTGGGGTATTGTTTTCATAAAGCGTACTGGCAATTGTATTTTGGGCGTGGGCGGTAATGAGGCGGGCAGACTGAATGCGGGAATGGGAAATGCCGGGTATGGATACGTGTGATCAGTTGTTGAATGATCGGAACGTGTGATTGGGTAATGGGGATTTCGGCTATCCGACTGGGGCTCAACAAGGGGTAATCAGCACCTCCTGGTATGGGGTATTTGAAAACTGTTCACGCAAATAGAATTACCTCCTGTTAACATCAAATGGGTAACGCACATAGAATCATCTCACTTCCTTCCTGGGCAGGTGTATCGTAAACTATTGGTAACTTATAACCTGGGCACGTGGTATCGAAACCGGTCACGTATAACACCATCCTGATCACGGGCTATTGGTAATGCCCCTATAATCTGTAGGTAAACTTCCAAAAGGCATGGTTCAGTCGGTTCCCAAACTGAACATAAGCCATCAGTTAACAACTGTTGATCACTTACAACCTCCTGGGCACTTACAACTTTTATAGGTTCCCATGAGTAGAGGTTAATGAAGTAAGGTTTCTTTTTATCTCTTTATCTTTTGAAAAGAATAGAGACTGGAAAGGCTCTTAAGGCTAGTACTTATTAAGGCTTTCACTCTTAAGTCCTTATGACTAAGACTGGCAAGTACCTTCTGGCAATAGTCCATATGTTGTAGTCCGGCTAATAGTCTTTAGTTTTAGTAGTACTTACGGCTAATACCTAATGGAAAGTAAGTAGTAGTACCTTACCTTATGGATAGAGACAAAAAACCTTACTAAGTATTACCTTACCCTATAGAAAACAGTGAGGCTAATAGTACTTACCTTAAAGTATCTATTGAATGAATAGGAATTCTATATAGAAATAGCCTTAACTAAGAAGGTTGTCTATAAGATATGGACTATTAGCTGCCTTAGTAAGGTAAGTAAGGTAAGTACTAGCACTAAAGACTTTCTTCTCGACAGATCTTCAACAACAAAAATGTTCCTCCGGTAGGCGCTTCAACGTGAAAATGCTTTAAACCCACTCAAGTAGAACGAGGTAAATAAGTACGCGAGATCCGGTCGCGCGAGATTGGAAGTGGGACGAGACCAGGAAAGAGGGCGTGATACAGGCCGATTGGTTGGCCTAATAAAAATATGTATCGAGAATAGGCAGCACTATATATAACGCATGAAGAAGGGCGAGACCAGGTCGGCAGGAATAAGGGACTAAGGGGGAGGGGGATAATGGTAATACGGTGCAACTTTCCTTGGGCTTGCCTGACTGACACGGGGAAACATATATTGTAGGCAGTTTTATGACTGGCATATTTTATTATTGCCTTACCATTTTTGTTTTTACCTACTAAGACCTATAACTGTATTTGTTCTTCCCTACTGTTTTATAATATTCGTTGTTTCTTACTGCTTTGTTATATTCGTGTAATTCCTAACTGCCTTAGCATATTTGACGTATTTCCATATTGGTTCTTCCTTACTCCTTCCCTTACTATATTCGTTTCATATTCGTTTACATATTTGATTATTTCCTTACCGTATTCCTTCTATCTTGCTGCTGCTTTATAATATTCCATTTAGGGTAAGCGCTATAACGTATTTATTTATATAGTGAGGAGCCTGTTCCTTTGAGGGATCATTTCTAAGAAAGAGCATTCCCAAAATAAAAAGTAGTCGTACCAGCTCAAGCAGCACAACAAGCAGCGCTAGCCCCAGTATTACCAGCAAAAGGAGGAACAGAATACTTTCAAGCAGTTTAACCTAAAGTAGTAGTTCCAGTACCAGTTTCATCTTCATCCCCAGCATAAGTTTAAGAAGCATTATTCCCAGCAGTTGAAGGATCATTTCTAAGAGCATTCCCAGGAGCAGTTCCAAGAGCATTCCCGGCATAATTCTGATTCCCAGCATTTCCAGGAGGAGCCAAAGTATTCCCAGCACGAGCATTACAATAAGCAGTTCCGGCATCGTAAGAATTCCCATTCAACATAGTAACACCAGCAACAGCACCAGCATAAGTATCACCAGCATCTCCATATTTATCTAAGCAAGTAGCTTACTGAGAGCATTTGCAAGTAATTGAAAATTAAATAAAGCAATCCCAACTCTGGTCTAATAAGTCCAAAGAATAAAGTGATTGATCTCCCCAAGCCATCGATCCATAATCCAGCCATCCACCCAGTTCTGTCCGTCCCGCCATTTGATCCTTCATTGGTAGGGGCAAAGTAAGGCAGGCAACTAAGAGTCTTGGGCGAATTGGCAATTCAATTAAAAAATAACTCGTAAGTTTCAATTCGTGAATTAAGAAGGGCAATTATGATTCTCCTGGGTCGGATGGTTCTGTGGAATACTAAAAAGCATCTGAGAGGGGGTGTTTCATAGAAATTCATCCATCGTGGGCTTGGTTCGAGTAGGAATGTTCCGCCGCGTTCTCTGTCGTGCATTTCTAAATAGGCAAGTCGATGGCTTCGAGCCTATAAGGTTATTCCTGTGAATCCATCCCTCCATCCAACCAATCAACCCGGTCCTTGTGGGGTCTGATATACGTCCCTTAAAAAGCTTGTTGTTCTAGGGCATATAGAAGAGGAAGGTTCTGGGCCTGTAAGCAACTGTAGTGGGTAAAAAAAAGTAAAGTCTGTAAGTAGTAGGGTAAATATAACTGACTGGGGTTCTGTAGGTAAGCGGGTAAAGGGTTAATAGCAAGAGTGCCTAGCAACAAAAGGTAATGAAAGGCAAGGTAGGGTACCTTTGTTAATACGCCAGCCAGGTTGTTTGTGGCTGTAAGACATCAATTTATCAAGTAGGCATAGGTATAATACGACAGGTCTAAGTGCGGACCCAATAAAGTCCAATCACATCAGTAGAGAAGGGTGGTAAAAGGGGTTTAAAGGTTGTCGTACTCTAGTAAGTCTGAAAGCAAAAGTGAATAGCAAATAAGCGTGGGGAAAAGAGGTAAGTCTTAAACTTGGTAAAGCAGGCAGGTGCCAGTAAGTAAAAGCTTAGGCGGCGGGTTAAGGAAAAACCTCTGCTCTTCAAAGCACATTTTAGCGTGCTCAAATGGCGTTCTAAAAAGTTTATCTCAAATCTGTTGCACCATAAGTAGTAAGTAAAGGTAAAAGCTGTAGAATCTCCAGCAGCAGTCGATCCACAGAATCCATGGGCCAAGTAAATATGTATATCTATAATGTTTATGAAAACCTTTTCACTATGATATCGCCATATATACTTGTTACTAGATCTTGCATACCTACTTTTTATTACTATACAATATATGCATATAGAATAGTGGTTCATATGTAATATGGGTCTCCTTGGCTCCTACCTATAATCTATACTGTTGCTATGGGGGCTATCTATACGCGGGTATAAACTCTATCTCTACCACTTTAGCTCGCATAGAACGTTGAACTTGTTGTCCATGTTCCATCATTCTCCTTCGTGCATAGAGAATTTCATTTTGAATTCAATAACTACGATTGTTGTTCTCCGTGACCTATACTTCGACCTATACCCCGTGAGCTGACTAAGCGAACCCCGCTTGAGTAAGAATGAGCTTAAGCGGAAGCGAATCAGCTATATAGGAGCATGGCATATAGACGTTTAACTTGCTCCATATAGGAAGTGAGTTTACCGTTCCAGCCAGACCCATAATATAAATCTAATATACAGGTGGAAAGAAGATTTATATGTGTATCTTGATAGAAAATCTATGAGCGGGCTTTAAAGAAATAGAATATCTTTGAGGGTTCGTAAGGGATTATGCTCATAGGTCAAAAACTCTAATTTTTTTGTCAACTTTATCAATTCTCACATTCTATAGTGGTTTGGGACACCCATCCCAAGCTAACAATCCCAAGCGAGCTCTTTTTTCCATCCAAGATCCTCCGGCAAGAGTATCAGCAAGGCTCGGCGGGAACAATAGTAATAGTGGTACCAAAGGAGCATTCATCTTTCAGCAAATGTGATTGCGGGCCTGTTAATACTGTCTAGAAAACAAACAGCTATATGGGAATCCAGTCCAAGGCGGGGCATGCCGCATCATGTCCAAGGTAAGTCATTAAGTTAAGCGGGTGGGTAGTAGGTAGAGTAGTAAACCATAAGTTCAGGCACGTTAAGAATATAAACTTCCTGGTAATGGAGTATTAATTCATTTCTAAAAGTATCTCTCAGTAACGTCCCGAAAAACTCAATAAGTGTTATACCACTAAGATTCAGAAAGCAGATGGTTGGTAAGCCCTTCTTCCTTCAATGGTCTAAGTTAAAATCTGTGAGCAAGTAAGTAAAGTAAGTTACTATGGGGATTATAGATAAACTACCATCATTAATATATTGTGTAGGCTTATAAAGGTAATACAAATACTCAAAGTTCCACCCAAGCGTTCAGATATGAGATAAGTTTAAGGCAGGACCTTTTCAGACATACTTTGGTAAAGCATATAATCCTAGGACAGATTCAAGTTAGGTGAGGCGGACTCAAGTAAGGCAGAATCAGGTAGGGTAGATTTAGGCAGACTCAGATGAGGCAGAACCCCATGGGTCGGCAGCGTGCACATATGGCTAATAGACTTTAAGTCTAAGGTGGTAAACCTCCTTTACAAGAAGGTTGAAAGTAGGAATACAGCGCGATCAATGGCCTATGAATAGGTTTTTACTTAGTATAGATGCGTCCTGTTCTTCCAATAAGGCAATGTGATATATTCGTAATGAAGTCAGTTGATTCTGGGACGAATTTAACATTGCTGCAGTTGTGCGAAGAGAGAGAGAGGGTAAGCCGTTAACTCGCCCAACCTAACAAGGTAAAAATTAGAAAATATAAATGGGATTTAATATAGGTGGGGGGTTAAGAAATACCGCGAGAATACTGGTTTGTAAAAAGCTTAAAAAAAGGGCAGGATTTATAGAATAGAATGGAACGCGAGGGTGCTTTGGGGTAACATAAATACGAAGTTTGTAAGGAAGGTAAAACAGGTATTTAATATGGGAAGGAGCTCCGGGATGAAAGCGCGAAGGTCTTAAAAAGCCCCAAGTTCAAGGTTAGCGCCATAGCTTTCATTTCTTTTTATTGAGAGACAGGGCAACAAGACAGGGCACAATACGCACTCCACGCTCCTAAGGTGTCCCCCGTCCCCATGCTCTTGGTCGATAACTATTCGGGCAGTTAGTACCCACGGCATGAGTTAGTTATTTATGTTTACTGCTAGGACAGCGATAAATAAATGGGTTTGGAATAAACCATGAAATAGGGAAGAAATAGGGTAATATGCAATTAAAGGAGCAGAGTGAGTAGTGCTAATGATGGATGGTGATACATAAAAAGTTTATTATGCACAGTTATAATTACGTATATAATGCAACCTTATATATAATATATATAATTATCAGAACCCCTATACCCTTTACATAAACAACCCTATCCCTTTGCCTTTACCTCCAGCCCTACAGCTTGACTATCCTTTGGACCCTCTTACTCTTGCCTCCTTGGGTAGGACTATGGGGACCTCATTCCTACAGCCTTGGGTGGTATTAGCTTTTGGGAACCTATGCCCTACTGTCTTTGGAAATGTATTAAACTCAGCCTTGGGAACCTATGTGACTTTGGAATATAACTTTGAACCTCCTTCCTCCTTGGGAGCTTTAACTCCGCCTTTGGAACCTCAGCATATGACCTGGGGCGCTCATTCTATCTTGGGACCGCATAAAATACTCATTTTGAACTTTCACTCTGCCCTTGGAACCTCAGAATCATATACTTTTTACTATACTTTTTAATCTCCGCCTCAGACCTACTACTTGATAACTTTAACTCCGCCTTTGGTGGGACTTGCCTTGTAACCTATGCATCAGACCTACGCCTTGCGTGGGATCGGCCTTGTAACCTATGCATAACACATACGCCTTGGGAACCCACTACTACTTTGAATGGGGCCACTTCCTTAAACTTTTACCCTTTTCAAAATATTACTACCCTACTAGACCTGTAAGACTGAAGATAGGGCAGGGGAATACAGAGCAATTAACAGCCAGAATAGAGCAGGAGGTCACAGGCTTTTAATCAATTTATGGTAATTAGATACAGTAGAGGAATGAGTTGATACCCCAGCTTGGGCAGGTAAACGTTTAAACATTACCGCTTTGAGGAGCACGACGCCCGCATTATAACATTAGACCAAGCAGGACACAGCTAAGTAAGGATTTTTCATTTAGGTAGGTGCCACAATTAGGTGGTGATACACAGAGGGTAGCTATACCATTTACAATTTACTACATAAATTATCGTTATACCCTGAGCTTACATGTTTCTGATTGATGCTGCTTACTTGCTCGAATCAATTAGAGTTGTTGCTTTTGTGTATTTATCGCTAGATCGGTCACACGCCTGTACATCAGGGACTACACAAGACATGAACCAGCATAGGTCTCTCATATTGAACCTATCACCTTTAGCCTTCATTACTGGCCAAGCCAAGTCCCACACCAGCCTAACAGGTACAACATATGTCAGTAACCCTTTGCCAGGAGCATCCTCTTTTAGCCCAAAAAGAAGTATACACCATTATACCTTACCCAGTAAATATTAAAACATGCTTTACTTACGGTGATTCACAATTTGTTGAGCAGAGTCCTATTTCTATTTTGATTTGAATAGCTAGATAATAAATGAGTTTTATGCCTGGAGTCCTATCCCAACCTGAAGTCTCCGGAAGGGGATTGATGATTGATAACTTATTAAGAAGATGATGCTGGCCGGAAAGGAGCGGGATGACCAAATAGCCTTGATTTATTTGGATCGATGCCCACCAGTTTAGAGGGAGGGGACAGAGGTGGGATGCTGCTGGATAGATTGGATTTAAGGCTGCTATAAACAAACAAGTAAGTCATGCACTTCACCACGGGAACGGGTGTGCCAAATGACCCCCCCGGACCAACTTAGAAAGGGTGGGGACCTGCCAACACTGGGAAACAACAGGCGGGCGGACCTACAACAACCTGGAACCTGGGCCTAACCCTGTTACCTGGGTTGGAATACAACCTTCCCATCAATAATAACAATCCATATCAGCTAGGTGGGTGATGCTTAGCTGCTTGTGCTTCGCCTTCTGCCAGGAATGAAGCTTAGTATACTGGTGTATATGAGGCTGCTGGCCCTACTTACGATTCTAATGCTGCTGGAAATGCCCCTGTTCCACTGTTCGTTTCAACTTATGTGCTAAGAATTAAGGTTCGACTAATCTTGGGTTAGAATGCTGAGAATTATGACGAGAATATTAATCTGCCTGCAATAAAATCATTTAAGAGATAGAGTGCCCAAGAAATATTGATGCCCTGTGCGCACCTCTCGGCTACATTAATAACCCCGATAGGGTATTCATATTTATTCCTACACTTTCTGACCAACTTACATGCTAACAACTGTGACGCGAAGTGGATCTTTGGATCTTGGATCACAGAGATGACCACTCCATGCATACCACTATGTGTACCATATTTTATACAGATGTATATGGAATATTTTATTACTTGCGGGCCTTCTACTTTGGATGGGATTTGGGCTTCAAAGTAGTTGCCATATATTCAAGAAACTACAGTCTGCTCACCCCTTTGACTCCGCATCTTTCTTTCTCGTAATCTCTGAAAAACACTTGTAGTTTCTCCCAACTCTCCACCCTTATTTATGCCAACTCTAGCAACGGCCTAACCCATAACTCCACCCATTACCTATCCGTTTGGGACACATCATTGTAAATGCTCATAGAGGTTATTTTCAATTTGAACTATCATTCACCTTCATTGAACTAAATTCATCATAATTCGCTTGGATTTTTTCCCCCAATATTCCTTTTAATATGGCATCATGTCATTACCACCACCTTATTATTATCATATCGAACCATCACATAAAAGGGAAACCAATTGTATCACTTTTGAGACACTGAACTTCTTTTGATTACACTAACCACCATGAATGGAATTAAGCTCAACTAACACAAACTTTTAGAAACTGAGCTAACTGACGAAACTAAAAAAGCAAAATGAACTCCCTTGTAAACACACCAACACTAAAACAAAAACTAATAAACTACACTACTCCTACTATGATATAAATGATTACTTGGCTCAGATGATCACTGTGCCCCCAGGGGGCATAGTAAGGTTAAAGATGTCTGCCATTCACTAGGCCCTTCATTGGCTGGCCATCCAATTTTGTTAGTTTAACTGCACCAGCCTATATAATATAAGTGATTCAAAATGGTCCTAGCCATCTCATCTTCAATTTTCCGGTCTTTTCAAAATACTGACTACCATAGAGAAAAGCTGGTGATACAGGTTCCAATGTATTAGAATGAATATTATGTTGTGCCTTGCATTCTACCTCTGCTTCTCCACTATCTAATGGAACCCTGCAATAAAACGTAGCTCCTCCAACTCCATAAGATCTTCTAGGCACTTTTGAAAGGATTCATCATCTACTCATTTTAGTAGCCAATGCAATGCGCAAGCTAGGAACAACCACTTTGAACTGCATGATTGCTTCTTTTCCATAAACCAATAGAAAGAAAGGGTGTATACTTAGCCACTTGTAAGTAGTCCTGTAGGCCCATAATACACCAAAGACACACCATCCCAGTCATCCCTCTCAACATTGTATATTTTTGTCAATGCATGCTCCAGGATCTTGTTAAAAGCCTCCACTATTTCATTTGTCTGAGGGCGATATGGTTACTCTTCTGATAATGAATCATAAATTCTTTATTTAATGCTCTAATTGTGGTGTTGATGAAGTGTGTTCCCTGATCGCTCATCAACATTCTCATGCACCCCAACCTTATGAAAAGCTTTTGAAAGATGAAGCACGCAATAGTTTCTACAAGACAATATTTGACTGGTATAGCTTTGACCCAATGCGTTAAGTACTGTGTCACATTGATGATGTAGTGAGATCCAGTCCTTCACATAGGGGTATTTCTCAGTCCCATGAAGTTAATTGCCCACTTCTCGAATGGTTCCAATGCTACAACTTAAAAAGAGGGAGCTCATCTTGTATTGAAGGTTTTACCATGTGTTTACACACATAACACCTTTTAAAATACTCCTTATAATTCTGGTACAACAAAGGCCACAAAAGTCCTGCGCACAACACCTTTCTAGTGGTTTAACATGATTATGTCCCCAGCTGCTTTCTTGTGTGCCTCATAAAATAGTGCATTCTGTTTATGTTCCAAGACACACCTGCAAAGTGCACAAAGTTTCTCTATATATGCCTTGCAATCAGTCAGTCATTGACTGTGCAGGTTACCAACTACCTTTGTTGTGCATAAGTGTTATTTAAAGGTGCCTTTTTAGTCGTCATATACTTTGCGATCTATTTCAATTGATCTGGTACAACTTCAACTTTAAATAGGTGTGCATCAGGCAGATCGTCATCAATGCTACCTCCAGTGTATCCTGATTCCAACCTGCTAAAGTGATTAGGCCCCACATTAATTATGCTTTATAAGCTTTTTTCCACTTTTTACTAGAACTCTTTCAATCAAAATGACCACTTATAGATCCTACCCCGAAACACTGGCGTGTTTACTAAAGATTTTAGGGGATGGTTGGTGAAAAATTTGAAAGCATTACCTAAAGGGTAATTTATAAATTTATGTAGAACATACACCATTGCTAAACCCTCTTGTATGTAGCTGTATAGTTCCTTTCTGTGTGAAACAATTTTGTTATTGCAAAATCGATTGGGTGATCGATGTTACCTTGCCTGAGTTGCACAAGCACTCTGCCCAAGGCTATAGCTAAACAATATAAATATACGTGAAACAACTTTGTCCAGTCTAGTAAAATAAGAATAGGCGTAGTCACCAACTTTTCCTTCAGTAGATAAAACACTTCTTGACATTATGGTGTCCAATCAAATTTTGCATCTCTCTTCAAAAGCTTCTCCAAGGGTACTGTAATTTGCATTTCTTCCTAATGAATAACTTCCTATAATATTATGTGTTCCCCAAAGTAGCATGCAAATACTTTAGATAAGTAGGGGGAGGCGTGTTGACAATTACTGCCATCTTCACCTGATCTACCAACAACCCTTCTTTACAAATGACATGGCCTAACAAAACTATAAAGAGAATAAAACAAATGCACTTCTTCAAATTGCGGGGGGATTTTTGTCATTGTCCACAGTGAAACAACATTCACCTAAACACTTTTATGTGGTCTTTCAATAGACTAAACATAGTCCAGTCATCTAGAGAAACTTACAAAAATATGTGAATGAACTCCTTAACCTTCAACTACTATATATTCCCACTCCAATCCCGCGGCTTCGCACCTGAAATTAACGACCACGTTTTGAGATAATATAGTGGTGGGTGCATTATTAAGTCCAAATGGCATGCCATTATATGCAAAGGACCCCCATTCTTCAGTGGAAAATGTTTCGTTGTCTTTTCCTCTTCTGCAATCTAGGCTTGATGGTACCCTTAAAATCCATCAATGAATGAATAGGATTCTATTCCCCCAACATTTTCCATAACTTCATCAGTGAATTACTTACATGGGGAAAGGATCATGTACACATACTGCATTTAGGGATCTCAACTCAATGCAGATATGAATCTCCCTTATTTTCATATTTTGGATCACCATGTGGATGATCTATTCTAACTCCTCCATTGGAAAAATGATGCTTGTGCTCAACCAACCTATCCAGCTCCTTTTTGACCTTCTCCTTATACTTGAGGTTTCAATGATATAGTTGCTTATTCACAGGCTTGGCACCTGGTTTGAACTTTATCTTCATCTCTCCTAAGGATCTAGCAATCCCCTTCATCTCTTCAATGCTCTTCAAGAATAAGTCTTCATATTATTTTAGCAAGTCCACTACCCGAGTAAAAGTTTCCTCATCCCAGTAGTCTCCAATGCTGGCCATTTTTGGTTCATATTTTGTGCCAATGTTCAATTTCTTTTTTTTGAGGGGTTTCCTATAGAAAGGGGTGCTACTCTAATCCTTCCCTTATATTTTTATTTCTCTGATAGATTTCTTGATCTCTATGTGTCTCAATTCCTCCTCTTCCATCGGTTCTTCTCCTTCCGTAATCCAGTAGTATAGTGGCACTCTCAATTCCTTCAGTTTTCCATGGTGAACACATACCACTCTCTTCTCTTTACTTGTGTTCTCTAGTTTCTCTCAGAATATGAAGTGTTTTCAGGACCCCAGACAGCGCAGGGTCCTCTGCGGTGAACCTTAATGTTGCGCAGAATTGTTTCTGCATCGCTTCCCAGACTTTCATTCATTTACTACTAAACAAACCAAATTCTTGGCACAACACCTAAAGTATGAGGAAAAATAATGAGTGCATTCCTGTATTGGGAAGTTCTTTTAAGTTCATATTTTAAAACAGAACCAGATATGCTCCTCTATGTATTTAGTTCCTTTGTACTGGACAATTAATATCCTCCCATCTGCCACCTACCTTTAGCATCTTCCAACTCTATATCATATGAACAGATGCGTCTTCAACTTAGCTCACCATACGATGTTGGGTTTATATAATCCTCTTTCCACACAGTGATATTGTAAATATTCTCCAAGATTTCACTTTGCACATCATCGTTGATAGGATATTTCTACTACTCTCCTTTAGTGGGTCTAAAGGAAGGAGTGAGGACTCTTAGGTCCTTTATCTCAAAGGACATCTTTCTATGCATCAGGTTAAAAATAACATTGTTTTCACATGCCCAATCAATACCCAACAATGCTGGGTAGGGTTCCTTCTCATCCATTATTTAGATAACTTCAAAATAAGCCACAGTATTTACCCCATATATATCCAATTAAACATCCTCAACTCTTCTAATGGGAAAAATATTGTACTGATTGTATAGCCTCAACTAAATGGGGACCAAACAACCTTTGGTGTCCCCATCAACTCCCATGACTTGTTGTGAAGGATGTTCACATCCGATCCCAGATCCAACATGACATACTTCATCTCATAGCCTCTCAATTCCATCATCATCTTAAATTCCCCTCCTATTCTTTTCTTCTTATTAACCCATCTTACATGGTGTTCAGGAAGTGGAGCTGAGATGGGCTCATCATCCTCTAACATCACCACCCATCTTGTCAAAATAGAAGTTCACTTTTAAGCCACTTGGTTCTGATCACTTAGTAATCTTATACAACACCTGATAAAAAAACTTACTTTATTGGTAGACTCATCCTCTCGACTTATACTAGTATACACCTCTTTGTGGTACATTAGTGCATTTTAAATGGTCTCCACCGCATAACGTATAAATTTATTTTTTTTAGTTGCATAAAATTTCGATGGGGAAGTGCAACTTTCCTGATATACGCCAATATCGCCTCATCATCCATCCCAATTCTTTATCTAGCCCTCGTTACCACATGCACATGTATTCTCTCCATGCATCTCTGTTATAACCGTGTGCACCCTCTTTTCCTCCCACTTTTTGATGAAATTCTAGACATTCCTCTGTCTGATGCTTTGTACTATGGCAGTAGATGTAGAGCACATGGGTTTTTTCGAATAGCACGCGACGTGTTCGGCTTCTCCATAATTGAGAAACTAATGGGGTAACCTCGGGCCTCCAGCTCCACATTTTCCTCATCCTCTAAAGCCTCCTTGGAAACCACCTCATCCTCTGCCACCATTGTCCTCCATCCCGTCAACTCGGTAGGCGTATTCCATATGTTCTTTCATTAACTAAAGTGACCTGCAGTTGCTCATGTCATGTCCCATGGATTTATCAAACTCACAGAATGGCATGTTAATTTAATTTCGATAATTATGCAGCATGGGACAATGAGGTAGCTCGTGTACCCATTACCTGTAGATCTCACACCACTCCGGCTTGGACCCAGTGGGGAATGGGTTTGGTTTGCCTATAGCAACATATTTTATCATCACCGAGCATTCATTTTGAGGGTGCCCCTCTATTCTAAAAAGGGTGCACCCAATGCATTCATGCACTGACTTCCCCTTTGACAACTCTAGCAACTGGTAAGTATAGCAAGTGGTTGATTATAAATCTACTCCATGCCTGAGGATGACTCACCACCTCCTGGCGTGGATTCCAAGTGCATCACAAAAAATATCCAGTGCCTCCACTTGGAACGTTATATTTTCTTTAGTAGGGGGAATGTGAATGTGGGACAAAAAACCAACTATAGACCACTCTCTATGTTGTACGTTGTGTATTTGTAAAGTGAACTTGCCCAGCAAGTCCATAGTCCCACGCCAATTCCCCAACATTCTATTTTCTATCCTTGAGTTCTGCTATACATTGTTGTTCTAATTTAGGATTCTCAAATTCTTTGATTAGGCCCTTATTTATTTAATATAATTTCTTTTTCTGTCCAGCTGGTATACCATCCTCCTTACACTTAATGTACCATTGGAGAGCGCAATCTCTAAGGGTAGTCTAAAATTGTGCGATCTTGGTTGCTTCATCTGCGATCTTGTTAACTACCTAGATGTCCTCACAGGTGAACCAATGTTACTCTTTTTTATCCTTCCTAGTTCCGTGGAATACAGGAAGCCTGATGACTATGTTGCTTGATGCTCTTGTCATTGAAAAGTTTCAGTTTCGTCTCACTGTACCTACTTTATGTGCTGGTTATCCTTCTATTTTCCGTTTAATAATGTTTCTAACCTCTCTCAATTTTGACAAAAATTTGTATTTATTTTGAGAAAGCACGCGCAGGGGGTAGCTAAAAAAGGGGATTGTACCCATTAACTTCTTCGAATCCTTCTTCAATGGACCCAAAAGGCTCTTCTAATCTCATATGCAAAAATTATTTTTAAACTGCTTAGGTGTCCACACTCCCACTAAGGTAATCCACAACATCACTTGAAGCATTCTCACTATTTTAAATATATCCATCTTCTTCATCTGTGTCTTCAAAATTGATTAAAAACCATTGGGATCCTACATTCTTTTATTCCTACTCTAACATCATCTATGTTAGCTTGGTCTAATGGCGTTTCACTCTACACACCGCTCCATTGCAGTTGGCTTGCGCACACCTTGAGCATGTTCTCTCCGGCGCAATCCTCCTACTATTCTTCTCCTCTTATTTGATCTCATACACTACTACTAGCTAGCATGTTTTATCCCCTTTTTATTAAACTTTCCATCGACACCTTTTCTCTAGCAAATTTACCCATTGTTTGCTCAGTTTGACAATCCATTAAGCTTTCGTTCGCCTGCCCGAAATACAGGTAAGGTGCCCGCTCGCTTTTCCGCGTCATAATTACGTATATAAGATCTAGGAAGCATTTCATCCCATGTCATCCCGGATAAGTATATACCGGAGTCAGTCTATAGCTGTACCCCCGCAGTCATTCCTACCTGAAGCACTAGGTGGGGGTATCAGACAGAGTAAGTGCAGTAAGTGAGGTAGGTAGCTCAAGGTTGGTAAGATGGGTTTAATAAAGCCCATGTTTATTCGGGGAAAACAGCATATTAATCCATACGGGTCGAGAAATTGAATTTGCTTTAGGGAAATAAATTAATTGGCTGATGTCCTACCGTTGTCTGGGGCCTGGGCGCGTTAATAAATTATAATAATAAGAATAAAAAACCTTGTATTTTTTTGTATCTGATATATTTCGTCTCAGTTCGAAGCATTTGGTTGAATGAATAGAAAGAAGACATCATCCATCGATAGGTACGTGAGCTGTGGAGTTTATTGGGACGTGAGATTGATTAGCCCTCGATGAGGAGATCCATATATTCGAGTATAAATAAAGGTAAGCATCGATGCATAAGCACTTGGATCACCATCTGGATTGACACCTACCTGGAATCGGGTGCATCGCCACCTGGCTCTCGTCGATCGCTGTCTATCGTAAACCACTGGCTCTTACCTCCTCCTGGCTCTAATCGACTATTGGCTGCTGAGCGACTTACTCGGATATCGACTTGTCTATGAAACCTCCTGATTGTTTACCATACATACAAGAAGGCATCGAAATAAATGCGCTGTGCGCGCCTGTTACTAATGTAAGGCATAGTGGAAAGCAGCCGTTAGGTAAATGCTTCGGTACATAAGTCATATTGCTACAGCAAATAGGCCCAAGTTCGGAAAGTATGGGTGATTTCCTTGGCCAGCATTCGTACATTAATAGGCGTACCCAAAAATACTTTCTTAGATCTATGGATTTATGTAACGTACTACTTACTTTATGCACTACTTATTCCTGGCTAGTTACTTATATATATGAGTCAATAGGGTCAATAAGCTTAGTTAGCGTGCCAAAGCACAAGACGGCATATAAGCTTTTTGATCGATTCCTATCCCTATCGGTTGCCTCCCGTTGTATCGATTAATCCTTCAGGGTCTAACTAAAAAGAGTCTGTAATAACGATCGATGCATGCTCCTCTTCTTCTGCAACAAAAAAAGAATAACACAACGAACTGGAATCCATATGTGGTTTACCCATCATTATTTTCAAAAGCATTGGGTCATTGATAGGGTCGATCATAGTTGATAGCCAGTGGTCGACGATAGCCAATATCATTGACAGGAAGTGGCTCCATTGCCAGCCGGTCATTGTAGCGATTGCCGATCATTCTAAGCCGGTTAGAGCTGGGCTTGGCTCATGGGCTGGGCTACTAAACTGGGCTTCTCTTGCTTTCTTACCTTTCACAAAGAAAGAACTAGGGGCCATACATTTCATAATATTTTGATTACATTTTATTTATTTCGCTCCTTGCAGAAGACTGGTCTAGTATAGCGACTCATCCTGCTAAACCTCCCTACCCTCTCTGCTGAGAAGAAGACCTATCCCCCTTTCCTGAGGACCCTTCCATTGCGTGATTACCAAATGGTGATCATATATAACGATATATTAACTCGCTATCGGTGTGAAGAGTAGTTCTCACTGCACATAGCCCAGATCCCATGCAAATAGCTATTGTTCACAGCACATAGTAATGTTGTTCTTTGCCCGCCCCTTCTTTCTCCACAATTGCATTGTCAACTAACTCTAGTAACACGTCTAGCTAGCCATTAACTCTATTTCGGGGGTAATTATTCTATCTAAAATATGGAGTAAAAACAGGGTACATCTATCCTGAGATGGGGTAATTTATTTTTATCGGGCATGGAACCTTGGGGTTTCTTATGTCGGGTATGAATTGAAAGGGGATTTCTTTCATAAAAAATGTACTGCTGGCAGTGAGCATACCTACCCCATAGTTCTCCTTTAGGATATAGACACCTTCCATCCAAACAATATCTATCTCAATCATTGTCCCTTCAGTACAAACATTCCTTTACCATTCAATTGTTTCCCAGTTCAGTCCTTATCTATCTCAGTCCCTTCAGTCAGCTCAATCATTGTCCCTTCTTACAACAGATCTGAAAGCCAGCAGATACATAAGACCCGACAACTCCCTCACACATAATAGCACTCTCAGTCATTCATCTTACACGAACACTTAACAGCTACAGACTTATAAGCTATGTTGCCGCCTTCATCTTCTTCAGCTACGTTGCCGCCTTCATCAAACTTCAGTCCAGAAAGAAGTCCCTTCAGTAGCACTAGCAGCTTTAGAGAAGCCTCTCAAATGCCATTTTTTTAGCCAAATATATCGATTCTGACTGAACTGGTACCTGACTACGGGTAGAGACAAAAAGATTGTTCACTGGGGCGATAGATCCAATCAAGCTTCCTCTCCTTCTTTATGAATAACTGTATTCGTCTCCGCGTAGTCAAAAGCGGAGACTTAGTCAATAAAAGTAACTGACTGCATTCATAGAGCAAGAGACAGAATGAATATGTATTTTCACAGCCCTGAGCAAGCAATTAGTTTCACCCCATTTTGCTATTGTAAGAAAGAGAGGAAAAGAAAACCACTACTTTATGCAGAAGGTCTGGAACCGTAAGGTTTCGTTGGTATCCTCGCTACGTCTGTAGAGAGTAAAGATAGAAGGGAACATGTAGTAGAGCTATAGAAGGGAATGTAGGTGCGTCAACTCTTCTCGGGTAGATGGCCAAAATAGTAAGGTTTTCAAAATAAGTAGCTACACTTTAGCCATTAGGTAGATAATAGTACTGAGTAGCCCCATTTTCTCTTTGCCCCTAAAGAAGAAGAGTAGGAAAGAGTGGGTAAGAAGTCTATAGAGTAACTTCTATGAAGGGTATAACCACCCATATATATATATATAAATTGCTATAACTAGGATACCGGCCTTAGGAGAGACCATATAATTGTTCTGTAGCCACTTGAAACCCAGCAACAAAGACTGGTACAGGGAGCTATGTAGCCGGCACCTCACCCATTGTACGGGTTCCGGCACTATTTACCAGCGCGTAACTACTATTCTCTATCCTCATACAGGGGCTATTATGTAGAGTAACCTATACTTGGCTGAGGTGAACCGTCTTTTTGTGGAACGGTAATTCAGGTTACATTCCTTATCTAAGCATGCATAAGTAGATATAGACTAAAGTGTCCTAGGGTGGCTTAGTAAGGGCTAAATTGTGTTGTCAAGCTGCCATTGAATGAAAGCCCCAAGGTTAGGCCGAACCCAGCTAGGCAAAGTGATAGAGTCCCTTAGGTGGGAAAAAGGAGAACTAATACTCGTATAGGGGGCTATTTCACGGTGTTAGGAACTTTGATCGTACGGGGAGCTATTATCCGGCCGGGTAAGGAACTACTCGTCCAGAGGGCTAGCAGCCCGCAACTAAAGACTCGTACAGGTTTAAGTTGATCCCGGCTAGTTTTACTTTGTGTGGTTCAAGCCCCAGTGAATCCCGGCAACTGTCCTTCCTTATCTAAGCAAGCATGTGTTTAGGAGCTCAAGGTGTTTGGCTACTTGCATTAGTCTAATAATCTTACAGGGAGAAAGTTAGGACACCCATAAGGTTGTAGTTATTCTTATCATGAAGGTGTGCCTTTCTTTAATTCAGGCAGTGATGTCTTCCTTAAATCTCCTCTCATACGGGCACTAAGGTATGTCTAAAGAAGCTCACTTAACCGTAAAGAAAGAAGCTAACTTTATCCCCCCAATAGTTCCTTGCCCCACTAGCCCCACTAATGGCTGGATACGTATGTATAAAGATCCTCACTTTTTTAGCAACGTGTCTTGTTCCTCAAGATATAGATTGTATTTATCTCGTTCCTAAGGCTAACGTATCTCCTTTATCTTAAGGTGTTCCTTAACAGAGCTAACGGATACATATCTATTCGTTGCCCCACTAACCCGACTATTACACTATTCCCATCGGGCACTAACTAGTGATGCATACCCGAATGGATGGCTTCGGTACCCGAGGCACTCCAAAGTAGTGATCCTTGGTTCGTGGGCTCACCCTGTAAGCTGTTTCTTTTCTCTATTCTATTGTATACGGCGGTGACGACCTATGGGACCCCTAATTTAGACCTACTGGTGATGCCTTTTATGCTATTGAATGTATAGAAGATCCCACCTAAGGCCTCATACGGGCACGCTGCAGTATCTAAGGCAGGATCTTATACGTACTATCTCCACTAGACGTAGTATCCCCACTAGCTCATGCTCATTAAGAGTTTGCAGATTCCAAAGTATACTTGTAGCTTATTGGTTCATTGATGTATCTGGTCAACACTAGACCAGATATATGTTTTACTGTGAACAACTTGAGCCAGTTCATGGTGGAGCCGAGGCAGGTGCTGCATTGGATCGCAGCAAGGCGCATGTGCTCAGATACTTGCAGGGCATAGTAGAGCTTGGGTTGAGGTATCTTGGAGGAGATGGAGTGAAGCTGCAGGGCTATTCAGATTCAGACTGGGCAGGGAGTGATACAGATCAGAAAAGCAAATAAGGGTGCTGTTTCAGCTTGGGATCAGCAGTGATTTATTGGTTCAGCAGGAAGCAGACTTCAGTAGAACTCAGCTCAGCAGAGGCTGAGTACATGCAGCTAGCTTGGCAAGTTGTGAAGCAATTTGTCTTCGCAAACTGCTGACAGGGTTATTTTATCAGGAGCTGGAGCCTACCGTTATACATTGCTATAATCAGAGTTGTATTAAACTCTCAGAGAATCCAGTGTTTCATGACAGGTCCAAACATATTGAGATCTGATATCATTTCATCCGAGACAGGGTCCTGAAGGGAGCAGTCAAGCTCCAGTACATTCCTACAGATGAGCAGGTTGTAGACATACTAACCAAACCTTTGGTGAAGGATTATCTATATGAATACAGTAAAAACACGTTTGAGTCCACCTCATAGAATGCCATTGATTCCATCATACCGGTGTATTCATTATGTCAAATACCACTGTTGATTCACTAGTTAATATGGTTTATGTTACCCTATTACCATTGACCTGTTGCTAGTAGTTATTGACGTATGAGAGCTGTGATCGAATACAGGAAAGCAAGTAATATGCAACAACAGCAATGGTCTAAGCAATAGGAATAGCACTAATCTAATGCTTATCAGACTGATCAAGTATGAATATCACATTACTTACCACTCTTTATCCCGAATCAATATAGATCCTAGGTAAGACGTATGGGTTATGGGTATAGAAGCTGTGTTTGAATCAACCAAGCTCGTGTATGTGCCTTATTTGCATGATATCACAACCTCTAAGCTCATATTGATGAGTAACAAGCCAATGTGTTTCATAGCTCCATGGGTACAGGTATGTCTAACACTCACTATGCTTATCTCCATAATGAAGCTGAATACCAACCTTCTCAAGCTCTAAGCTAATATGGAAACATAAAATATCGAAGGGTAACAGCTCTGTATTCACTATTATAGCTTACCTATCACATGTATCAATACAGCTGGATATAGGATAGATGGATCTGCTTTCATGACAGTTACTGCTTAGTTCTACTTGTGTAATGACCCCCTTAGATTACACTTAGAGTATAGTATAGGTTAAATTACAGAGAATACGTCATAAGGGTGGTAAGCAGAAAAGCAGAGCTCTGCTCAGGTTCGGGTAAGGTTCTTAAAAGAAAGGCAGGGTATTTAGCAAGTCGAAGAAAGATGGAGGCCGAACAATCCAATGAAAGAGCCGGGTAACCTGCCTGAGGTGGACCTTCAAACCCCATCCGTTGAGGGCTTCAATTAAAGCTGGTATCTAATCGGTAGGCTAACTAACTTGATATTGTGGGTTATGGGAAAAAGGATCTATTTGAACATCAATCTAGAGACTGAGGGTGGTGAGAATACAATATTGATTCTGGGTCCTCCGGAAGGAATGAAACTAGTTCAATGATACCTGTTGTCAGGTGGTTTAGGAAGTCAGGCCAAGGGGGTTCAGCCTTAATCCGGGGTGAAGGCCTTCCACCTCCCATTACCCACCTACAGGGGGAAACTCCCAGAGGATAGAGAGAGAGTGTTAACTTGGCCTATCAAGTTCTACTCCCTTCCTACGTGAGCCTAGTCCATTGATAAGATGGGAAATTGCCCTAACACAAGTGGGCGTCAAGTAGCCAGAAATGTCTCCTTACCCCGGCCTTACTTCTTACGTGAATCTGGTTCCCACTCCCGATAAGCCAGTTCAAACCTTTCTATCATCTGGAGACGCCCCCAAGCAAGGTTCGGTTGGCTGGCTGGAAATGCTATCGTACTATTTTACCTCTTCTACCAGTTCAGTAAAGACTGGCCTATTCGTGCAGTTCAGGAAAGAACCTATTTGTACATTTACCCATTTGTACATTTACGGGTTTAAAGGAAAGGAAGCCTGATTGAATCTTCCGTAGTGGTAAATACATTAAGGAAATCTCTTTTATTGCAGGGGAGGGCTCGGCTCTACACTTGGCTCTACAGTGGTATATTCAATTTGTGTAGACAAATCCCTAGGGTGCGGCCACGACCCTGGATGAAATAAAGACAGGCTTCATAGCTAATTTGAAAATGCCAAATTCGGATGCGTATGATCTGAAAATGGTGAATCATCCTCCATATGTAACGCTTCATCATTGCATCTATTCAGTAACTATTGCCCCACAAAGGTAAGATTCCACTAGGGGTATGGTAGAACTCACTCTCTCATTTCTAGTGAACGAGGTCTGTTGAAAGGGGTCTGTTGAATGGGTTCAGGTGTGATACTTGGGTATCATGTTATAGGGGCCTTCTTTTCTTTTTTCGGGTATGATATTTGAAGGGGTATGGCGTGCTGTTTCACGGGGTACAATGAACGGGTTCTTTTAAACCCTGTTGAACGTGTATCGTGTTATGCGGGACCACCCATCTCGATAGACTGTTTCTATCTAGTCCATCTCCCTATCTTACTGTCTCTATCCCTACCCTGGTGTAGTTCAGTTCTATTTCCGTAGGAGTAGGTGGACTTGGCAAACCGGGCGGACTTACTTGGTGGAGGTGGGGCTTGGTGGGATTGGTGGGGACATGTACTTGTCTTTAAGTTCTAGGCTTATGCGGAATGATTCGTACAATGTATGCTGCTATGGGCTGCTGTGGGGATCTGTTCTTGTAGGGTCTGTGGATATGTATGCCTTGTAGGGGCTGTGGCTATGTCGGGTGGAAAACATGTATGTATATCTGCTGCTATGTGGAAGGCTGGGGATATGTATGGCTTGTAGGGTGGATATGGCATGGCTGCTATGACTGGCTATGACCT
>Ga0233342_1000096_pt1 | contig 27045 bp, 16 predicted proteins | sample GEONDECOMP273_FD_180706 | JGI IMG/M metagenome (GOLD analysis project Ga0233342, IMG submission 180706) | Leaf litter microbial communities from Shasta-Trinity National Forest, California, United States - GEON-DECOMP-273 | ecosystem: Environmental > Terrestrial > Plant litter > Unclassified...
CCCAGTGGTTGGGTTGTTCGTGCGGTACCAGTTATGTGAACAGGATGGGAGTTCTACGTGACTACCAGTTCTTGATCCACCGTGCCCAGTAAGTGAGATGGTTGTGCCAAGTTCTCCATAACCTATAATACGCTGCCTCTAATCTGCTAGCCTACTCTATCTAATCTGCTAGCCTACTCTATCTAATCTGCTCTAATCCGGCTAATCCACACAGGGAAGAAGGGGCCTAATCCACATCCCATTGGCCCATATACAATTAGAACCTACGGAACAGGATTGACTCGATTTGATGGATGATATGTTACCCATCATTGCTAGCCGGCCTATAGCCAGCCTTTCATTACCTTTTGTTGCTAGGCACTCTTGCTATTCCTAGTACCTTCCCCTTTACTTAAGTTTTACCACAAAATCCCACCTTGGTAATTGCTAGAAATAGCCTTCCTTTTACTTACGTGCATGCTATACACCTCACCTGTTCTACCAGACTTTACTTACCACTTTACCTTACTTAGGATATTGAGTACTGCCTCTGCCCTAACCACTTGCTTAATAAATGCTTTGTCTCCCCGCATCCACCTTCACAGGTATATAAATAAAGGGTGTCCATTGACCCTTTCTCTTTATGTTTTGATTGTTGATGCCCTTGGTTATCTGTTGGAGGCGGCCTGTCTACAGGGTCAACTTAGAGGCATTTATTATGTTATGAACCAAATGCTTAAGATAACAGAATAAACCAAAGTACAAACAATGTACACAAGATATGAGTATGGAGCACAACTCCAAGATAGATAAGAGACATGAGTTACACAATAACTCCTTAAAGAATAGGATAACCTCCTCAAAATACCCCAATACATTCATATATCGAAATCACATCTTCCACCAATAATGACTACATTGACCTCTATATATACCTATTCACACTCATTCCCTTTATTAGGCTGACCACTATTACATATAAATTAAGCCCCAAATATGCCTATTACATATAAATTAAGCGGGTCATAACACTCCCGCAACACTGCCTATTATTCATGATCCAACATGCATCTATGAAGAATCCTATTTCTTGCTAACTTATACAAATGTCTAGCAATCAACTGCTTCAATCAACTTCTAATTTTTTGCACGTCCAAAAGCTACCTATGCTGCTCACCTATCATATTATTCCGGTACCGATCCAGAGCCTTCGTGAGGAATTCAACAATCTCTGCGAAGAAGTCAGGCACTGCTTCCACACGAAAGAGATCGATATTAGGTAGTTAATTCACTATCCCAATGGATTCCCCATTTTGAATCCAAGAGAGATGATTGGGATCTATGTTTTGCTTGCCCAACTTAACCATGACCTCAAAAGAAAATGATTAGAACAACAACCAATGAAAGATCTGCCTTTCCAATACTGGCTTGTTTACCAAATATTGAAACATGGAGTGATCTTTCAAAAATGAAACAAGTGACCAAGGTCCGGAGGGCTTGTCCTTTTGAGGGCAAGGGACTTTCCCGAGGTTAATAGAAGGGGCTTTGTTTGGGCAAGTGAAAGCACGTCTCCCGCGACGGTAGTATAGTATTAAGAGAGATAACTCTTTCTCAATCTGCAACACCTGACTTTCATTGATCTTGTCGAATATAGTATTAAACTTATTCTAGACTTTATTCGGCTCATAGATCTTAACTTAGAGCTTTCTTTGGACGGGTCGGCATACGGCACACTATAACACACCTTCTTGAGGCACGGAATGGTAGCTGCTGCTCTATTACTATACCTTATCTTCTCTACCACCTAAAGACCTGGACCTCAGAGCCCTAGACTTTCTGGAATTGCTTCATGGAAACTGCTAGTAACCACCCTCTCCTATTAGCAGGACGGGATCAGACCAACTTCAGACTTACCCTTACCCTTTCACCCTAGTCCCAGCCAGAATCACAACCTCCCTGTCTTTGTTCAACCCTTAATATATAGTTGAGTATTCCCACCATAATAGGAGACCTTTCAGCTTATAGGTGAACACAGTACTATCTCCATTATATTCATGATATTCAAGCTATTCTCTCTTATTTATGAACCATTATGTAGTTTGTACAAGCTGTTATATCCGTAATGGACCAGCTATAACCAATCATCATGGTTGTTCTTGTATCACATTAATAAGCTCTGTAATCTGTAATATGAAGATAGCATGTAAGCTTGATTAGACTAGTAAGCTTGTATTCCTGATAGCTATGATTACCATATGTTGGAGTTACTACTATATCCCTTATATTACTGGTATTATATTCCCTGTATTTACACACAGCTTCTCAGTAATCACTGTAATCTCCATGATGTTGGTATACTTATTGCAATCACTCTATCATATTCAATGATTACCATTCGTTGTATTCCTATGTTCTGGATACGTGATGAACCAGTCTAAATACCATTATGACGAGTAGGACAATAGCCCCTGTGATTCATAAGCTATGGTAGTAGTACTCTTCCCATATATGTAAGGATTACTAGGTGCACTGTATCCAATAGGGTTAAGTAAGCTCTTCATAAGTAATGATACCATGTTACTAGTATGATCTATATGGAAAGGTGATAGCCTCGTTTCTCTAATAAGCTGCCATTACAGGTTACCAGTCGTATTGCTTTCCCTTATTCATGCCTATTCAACGGTAAACCTACTACTGGAACCAGTCTAATTTGGCAGTAGAGGTGATACAACCATTGCATGAATTATTTCATTTCATTGATACTCATATGAACCAATAGCATGGACTAGTAATACCTGTATAGCCTTATTTACTCCTATTGTGTGATGTATGTACCCGTATGAGATATGAGTGCAATGAATATGGAATAAAGGGACATTCACATTACCACATATAGGTGAATGGCAATAAGCTTACATCACCAAGCCCAGTATAGCCATAATTAATAGCATAACATGTGATCATAATACTACACCTTATACATGAGCTTAGAACAGTATGGTTAAGTAAGACATTAATATGGATCTCTATTATGTGATTACTGTCATTCCATTAGAGCTTACATGATTGGCTGTATTACACTTGATATAAGGATAAAACAGTGATAGTATAACAAGCTATATGGGTTAGTAACAGGTCATATGTAAACAAAGGGTATAAGTAGAGATCAAATCCTATTCAGCTTACTGTATTTACCATAATAATGGAAAGGTAATGCCGAGTAGAAGCAGCTTACGTATTATTCATAATTAATAGTAAGTGCGATCGTATTTGATTACTAATTACAATACAGGAACCCATATCATGATAAGAGTAATAGCTAGTATTATAACCATATCATTACTACTTGTTCATACTAGTGGTTACAGTATAAGCTCATGTTAGTACTATGATCTCTACATGACTGATTCCCATTCCTTTTATTCACGATATAACCTTATTCAACCAAGCTCGATATCATTCTACTATTGCCATTGGTTATGGAATATAAAGCTGTTACTAATATGGTGTAATATGGACTGTATACCTATGTATTCAATATACAGAGCTTAATGAATATGGAAACACAATTACTTGAGATGATAGATACCTTTGTTCATAGGAACCAACCCCAGAGTAAAGCCTGCCTTACTTCCTGCCAGCAGGGAAGCGCACTACATCCCCAGCCAGTCATGAACGTGGGCCTTTCACCCCGCAAGCCTTTCTTCGTGAGAAGGCATGAGTAAAGCTTTCAAGACAAGCCTGATACCCCCAGAATGCCTGAGTTAACAGATGCGGGTTCTGATTTCAATACGCGTATGACCAGTCCGTAGCTTCGATATAATTTATGTTTGCATTATAAACCCCGTATGTATATTTGTTCGAACCCCTTACGCGACGCGTTTAGCTCCTTTAATTAATTCATGCGTGACTCACTGGCGGGATGGGGAGGGTACCTGGGTCAACGCTTCTATCTCCGTGTTCGGCTTTCCCAAGACTTGGCCTGTGAAAAAGAAGTCTCAATATCCAACCTATTTTCAGTAATGACTCTTTGGATGTAATTAGAGGTATTGGAAATAAATTATAGCACCGCGGTAGAAGGGTTAGAGTGAAATCTTCACTTAGTTCGTTAGCGCCAAAGCCAAGCCAAGGGAATAAGTTAAGTAAAGTAAGCCCACTGTATCAAACCAGACGAGGGACGCAAAGCATAAAGATATTGGGCCGTACCTGTCCCCTTTCTACATCGATCGCCCTGATCAGTCAGATCAACACACACGGAAAGACTTGTATATAGAGGCAGGCAGGGTTTACCGAGACCTTACCTCAAAATCTATTGTGATTCAGATCAATTCCTATACCCCACCCTCGTCCCAATTACACATATATATAACATAAAACATAATTTAGGGAGGAGTGGAGGCGCACCCTATAATTTATTAGGTATTTTTATCCTAGTAACCGAGTACCATATGTGTTTCCCGTCCAGAAGGGCGAGTATAAATAACTCACAGAATTGATCTGCCAGGGCAGGGCGAGCCTACTCAAGCGGGTGTTGTTTCAGAGTCGTCAATTCATATGCTGCGTTTAAGATTCCAGTTATAGAAAAAACCTATCCAGAGGTTACCAAACAAGCTGGGTTAGGCGCTTTCCCTTGATCCGGGAAGATTTAGCGAATGCTTCTGGGAATGCCTGAACTAAAGGACTTAAAGATTGAACTACAGGGGAGGCATATAGTCATGATCCCTTTACCCTTGCCTTACCTCCACAACTATGTACGCTGTAAAACCAATTAATCAACCAGTGTCCGGGCCCACTTCGCAACAATGGGTATAGTCCGTCTGTTGAACCCCCTCACCCCCATATGCCACGGGCGGGACGAGATAGTGATTATTGGGGTTACCAAGTTTCCATCATATGCAAGAGAGAAGGCCCCCATCAATGGATACCCGTTCAACCATATCCGAAAGAGAAGAGTGTTCTACCACGGTATTAAACTAGCCATTGTTCTTTAGGCAAGTAAATGACTGAGAGCATGTCATTTTATTTATCCATCGAGCCATGTCCATGTCTCATAAGTTCTGGCTTTATTTAATTCGGCAGGCAGTTCAGGATGAAGCTAAAGGGTAAACCCCCTCTGGGGACCATCCCCGCAGGAGCATGCTACTACGAGTCCTCCCTTGGCTAATCCATCATCCATCCATTCATCCCATTCATCCGGTGCTTCTAAGAGACGTAGCATTCCCGACTCATGAAGTGCACATTCATTCAATAAGTGTTCTAGGACTAACATGCCTAGCTGAAGGTGGATAGGTTGTATTATCAAAGGAATATATTTATTGCCTTTCTCCTTGGAATTGAGTGATAGAAAACACCTGATACATTTACACAGGACATGGAGTAGTACCAGCTAGTTCATAAAAACCTGCTTACATAGGGAAACAATATGAAAGGGTATAGTTGAGTAACCAGAATCTAATTTCTGTGCCCCGATTGGGATGGATTTTCATCGAACCCGCCAAGTATAGATGCAATTATCAAATATCCTTCCTTCCATTCGTGTATTATACGAGGGAGACCTCAATGCATGTGTTTATGTCGTGGTTCATTCTTATTCTTCGTGGGTGTTACGGAGGCGGAGCATAGTTGTTTGGTTTGGTACTTCCTTATTCCCGGTGCGTCACCTTATTCTAGCAGTACCTTCTTTGGCGATGATCATTCCTGGGGCAAGCATTAGCGATCAATAACCAACCTTAAGGGGTCAAGCTGTGGTAGCTTTCCAACCAACTAGATGCCTCTGTCCAGTTTAAGCGTAGTAATCACCAGGGGAACTATTCTGTAGCGGTAAACCATCAAAGGTCAAGGTTCAAAGTGTATGTCCTGTTTCACGCGGTTAATTGGAAATAGCCTAAAGGGTTCGAAGTGAATGTCCTTCTTAACTGGGTGAATCAATAGAGCAGGGAGGTGAACAGAATTAACATGTGTATCTGCCGTTGTAGCGCTATTTTAGTTCATTGCTAATCACCATCGCTATGATTCTTCCCATCGCTATTTCCCCTATCCCCAATCACAACATCGAAGTTAATATGCATCGTGCCTAATCGAAGCTCACTCACATTATTGTGTAAGCTCTCCAATGTGTATCTGTTGTAGTATCGGCATGTATAATAATCCTTCCCCTCTCTTGTACTTACCCTGTTATGTACGTGGCCCTGTTGAATGGGAAGCGTAAATGTTTTTTTATCTGGGCCAAACATAGTGCCTGCTCCGAACCTGGTAGTCCATTGCTTAATTAATCAAATCTGGCGATAACATGGCTCAATTGATATATGCTCATCTGGTAACAACTTGTTTCAACCTTTTATGAGTCAATGGGTGAAGTTTTATGGTCTTGTGAGCCAGGCTTTATTAATGAAACCGCCCGACGAAGGAAGCTTGGCACAAGGGTTGGTCCAAATCGTTAGGCAATAATAACGTGTAGTGGAACAAACCTCATGAGAATGAGAATGGCACCCACCACACCCATTAATCTTCCCGCCGAACAAGGCACAACGTCCAAGTGAAATCTACCTCGATACCAAAAATAGAAACCTTGCTTTCTTACCTTCCAACAACTAGACGCCATTGGGATTGAAAAACTAAAGTCCACAGGAGAACCTACCCGCTGATCGAGATCTTGATACCTGCTCTCTCGATCGATACCCGTTTTCTCTCCTATTGCCCGTCTATATATTCCTACCTGAGATCTTCTCTACCTACTCCGCCCACCTCACGAGTCAGACCGCTAACAAATATTCTTAGTTCCCTATACTTTCCATGGGTCTATATTTTACCTGTTAGAGTCACACCCAGCTGGTACCAATTGTAATATTATGCCAACAGATCAGTTGAACCTGATGCTGCAGTTAACCTTTAGTAGGACTCAGTTCACCTGGCATCCTGCGCACCCCCCTTGCACCCATCATTAATCAGTATCGAACCATTGCCCCTATCGTTACAACACAGTTCTCATCCAGCTGTTCCCAATAAGCTAGGGTATGCTCACGGGTCTCTGTTATATCTGTTAGCTATTCAACCAGTTCACAACCAGCTGGTACAATAGAAGCTATCTTATGCCAAATTCTCTGTTCCACTCTTCTTTTGGACTCTGCGGGATACCAGGCTTTCATTCTTATGGGTCATGGGTACATCGCCTTATGGGGAATGGTGGTTATGGGTGCGAGCTTCAGGTGGTGTCGTTGGTCTATCCACACGTTCTTGCGTCACGGGTTCAACCAGCCAAACGTTCTAGCATCATGGGTTCTAGCCTTCATTCACGGGCTCAACCAGCTTCGATTGACTTCTTCAACCAGCTTCGATATATTCCCGCCTAACGTTTTTACACCACGGGGCCTTCCTACCTATATGCACGGGTTCAACCAGCCAGCGTAAAAGCAAACCATGTTCCGTGATACCAGTTATCCGTGCCCCATCCATCAATTCATCCATGCTGTGTTGGTTCGATGTGTCCCGTATTGTGTACGCCATAAGAGTGAATGGATAGATAGGAGTTCCAGCATACACGTTCTGTTTAATGAAAGACAGACTTCAGTGAAGGAAATACAGAGGAAGGATATATACGTGAAACCCTGACCCAGCCCTCGGTTTCTTTCTCCCAACCCTCAGATTCTAGCTAGCCTAACGGGTTCAAGCAGCTTCGGTTTAATTCGTGAAGCCTCGTTTTCAATCGACCAGCCCTGTTCTGCCCTGTCCCAACTAGGCTTTATGTCGTCAATCGATCAATAAATTGGTGGTCTTTTGTCGATCTGAGTGTTAAGCCGCAGCCGAGCTGAGTATACGTGAGTATCAAAGCCCAGCAGTGTGTGTAGCGCAGTTGAGTGGCGCACCGTCCTAGTTGATTAGCCCCCCCCAGTTGAGCGGTCCAATCGAGCCCGGTATCCAAGCCGAGTATCCCAGCCAAGCCAAGCCGGTTGTTTCTATCTATCCCAGCCTGCCAATAAATAAAAGCAAGTAATGATCGGCCAGTAAAAGCAACAAGTAAAAGCAAGCAATGCTAGCTTTGCCAGCCGGTCATCCTGCCTCTACTAGGTAAAGTTCCTTGCCCTGGGAGGACAAGCGGCTTCGCACCTGAAAAGCCACTATTAAGTAATAAAGAATCTATTTGAGTACTCCCGATGAGCAGCCATATAGGCCTGGACCTCCTAAAAAAGGGCTTTAACAAAGTAAAAATGAGAAATGATAATATTTTTGAAGATCTCTTAACCGAGCAACCTACCTTCTTGCCTGCTCCTACCGAGGTCGTAAATCCCCGATTAAGGTCTGCAATTGATTGAATACCAGATCAATCTATTATATGCCGCCCGCCTGCCTGCAATAAATCAAATCAGCCAGCGAGCGAGCATAAAGGGGGTAAGCACTTTGAACCTTTACGATAAATTCCTTTGTGGTGATATTGGCACTATTTCGATTTTCGGGGGAGGATAGAAAAGAAAGGGACGAGCTGAACCCAGCTAGATACAATTATGAATTAAGACAGCCAGCCCAGGATATGAATGGATGCCCAGTCACCATTAATAGAATATGCCCAGCCTTACATTGCTAGTAAAGATCTCTCTACTTCCCTGAACTTTTAATTAGTGCTTGCCTTACCAACCCATACTCCAACAATCCTACGTTATTATCCCCACCGGATACTCGCTTCATTAATACTTCAATCTCAGTGGGTATAGCACTACTTGTTTTTGTCGGGCCAGGCTGAACCCAGATATGATTGATTAATTAAGACCAAGCGTTGCCAGGATATGAATGGATGGATTAATCCCAGTCAGCGTTGATAGAATCCCCAACCAGAAAACATGGCTAGGAAATCCCCACTTATCTTGTTAGTGCCCGTTGTTACCCTTACCAACCAGACTACAACACTTATAAGGGCGGGATGGAATTTTATAACGAAGCCTCCTCACCCGTTGGCTTGGGATCAGGCCTTTATATATTATGTTTTTTATAAATACCACTGTATTCAGGTACCCAGACCCAATGTGGAGGGACAATTACAAATGAATCGGCCCGTTTTTACCGGAACCACCACTTATTGGGCAACACTTCGTGCCTTATGCCTATTATTTTTGAACCCCCCGCCCTGGTGGCTATTATTTAGTATTTTTACTGCTTGCCGAACGTGGTTCGAACAAGGAAGGTGTTTTTTATAAATACATCCAGAAAGTGGAGGCTCCCCTTGTTGGTGGACACCATAGCTGAAGTCGTTACCTTTAGTGTTATATGCGGGCCTATTTTATCTACGAGCCTCCTTATAGCTATAATTTTTGACCTACCCTAATATGGTTGGCCCCACGATAAGTCATACCCAGGCTTTCCAGTGTCACAAGGATGGTTAAACCCAGACCAGACACTATTTGATATGGCCGGTAAGCCACCAGTATCAACAGGCAATGGGGAGATAGACTCACTACAAGAATAAGGGGAATATATATAGCTCTCTTTTAAGGTTCCTATTGCTGTTTAATCAGGTCTATGTCCAGACTTCTACAGTGTCCAGTCCCATTTAAATGAGGGAAGTGTAGATCCCAACCAGGTTACAACAAGTAGAATCCATACTGGAGATTCTTCTTCCTGAACTAGTCCATATTTCATAATATTTATCTAGAGGGAGTGATACTAAACTGCTGCACTTGATTGAGGAGGATGGAAAAATACTAATTCTGATGAGGTTCCAACAACTGCATAATAGGGGTTGGTGGCACCACTATCAGGTGAGGTGAGGCAGGCGAGTTAGGCCGCCGATAGTGAGCCATATTGTCGTTACCTCTTCCTAACCAATGAGGACTAATCAACGCCCATCCAGACCTTAGCTTTAACTAAGTAAGGGCTCAAAGTTATACTTACCGAGATACCGAGATATATAGCAGCAGCTTATAAGAAGAAGGAGAGCTCTTAGTTATCCTAATCAAATAGTAAAATAATTACAATTGAGTAAGTGGGCATCCATCCAAAGAGCCCCCAAGCCTGGTCTTGCTTGGTCATTGTGGAACCCTATATCTTAGCAAAACCGTTTCATTTGGCATAAAGAGTTCCCATCAGGCAAGAATCTAGTGGAAAAAAATTGTGGAAAAAAACCTCATAATTTAACATTTTGCCTTTGTCACAACCTCTTTTTTATAGGAAAGATGATTCTTTCATCGGGGATCTAAAATGGAGATTCTTCTTTAGTTATAATGGCATTGAAAGTTTCTATCTGGCTAGGGTATGCCCTTGCATCCTTTCCCATGTCCATAGAGCTAGTGGATAGGGCACGCACGATGATGAGGTTCCAAAATGATATGTCCGGTAGGGTAGGGCACTAACGAGGTGAAAACTGATATGGCACCATGAGTAGGTTACACTACGTGCCGATATAGGGTAGATTTTTCTGTTCCCACTACCTACCGCCCACTACTTACCGCATAGAGACCATGATCCACAACCCGCCGAATAGGGGCAGCACTATTATAACCGCCAAATATGAGAGGTATAATATGCTGTTTTATGAGGAGGCTCGACCAAACTATTGCATATCTACGTTTCGGTTTAACTTGTTCATTTAAAGGGGTATAGGTGTGATGATCTCCTTTGTTCATGTTCCACGTATATGGTTCAAGTGTCCAGGCCTAAGCTTAAGCGCTTCTCCTAGGGGCACACCAGGAGGAGGTTCCAAAACGATATGTATGGGGTGGTTTGAGTGAGCCATATAGTCGTGAGCCGTATTGTTGTTTCCCCTTTGCGTTCAATGGGGACTAATAAACAACGCCCATGCCAGATCTTCTTGATTTAGGTATAGTAAAAACTTCATTTCAATAGATGGATCCGATAGAATAATAAATAATTACTCCTTATCCCCCATTCTTCTATTTTTTTCTCAATTCTGAAGTGGATCACTAACGTTCCTCACCCACTTGACTACTACTTTTTCCAACTTGGCTGGGACTAGCTAACACACTTTGCCAATGCTAACCTACTTTGCTTAAACAATCTGGATCGGATCCGGAAAACCAACTACTTGAGTCGGGAAGCCCAGTATGCCGGAGTGGGAGACCCGGTACCCGGTCGGATGCGCAGCCAACACCAACTACCTCATCTTGAGTTGCTTATTCTCTACGCGGACATAGGTCCATTTGTTCCTGATCAGCGGCTATTCCTACCCTCTCCCCGGTAATCCTGGAAAACATGACCAACCAACACGACTTCCCGGGCGCATCTACAAATTGCTTATGTTGTGATGCTGCGGCAGGGACATCGTCACCTCTGTTCTCCCCTTTCTAGCTGTTTAACCCATAAGAATGAAATGGGCTAAGTGAAGCTAACCCATTACCGAGGCCAACCCATTCCCAATGCATGTATGTATTTATGTATGTATGTATTTATGTATGTATCTCGTGCGGTACCACTTGTATTTACCGAACCAGGCGGGTGGAAATAATAATCCTTGGGAATGGACGGAGCAGAACCCTCAGCATATACTATATGTATGCTCGTGATCCCACCCGACCCCAACCCGACTCCAGGGGCTCTTAGTGTAAGTACGAATAGTTCCATGTAGGAGTGCTTATCAGTGGGCCAGCATCTTATCCATACTGAAATGGAAAGGAAGCTCTACTGCCAATCGGTATACTGCGGAACTAAAAGGGAGGGTTCAAACACATACCCTATGATCTATGCGTGCACCCCGCCGCCTTCCTCCGTGAGCCTAGTCTACCATAACCTGCTTACTGGGCATGTTGTATCATCTATAACTGGTAACACTGTGCTTTGTGCTATTGGTAAAGATCCTAACTTACTGACACTAACTCACTGCCTCACCTGACTGCCTCACCTGCCTAACTAACTACCTCCTGGGCATGGGAGATGAGAAACTGTTCCCGCATATAGAATATTCCTTCCTGGGCAGGTGGATCTACAACTGTTGGTAACTTATAATATCCATCCTGGGCACATGGTATTGAAACTGGTCACGTATAACACCATCCTGATCACGGGCTATCGGGACTGCTTCACTCACTGACTTACTCACTGGGCACGTGTTATCAAGAACAGGTAACACATTTAGAACGGCCTCCTTCCTGTGGACGTCAAACTGTTAACGTCGTATTGCGGGATAATAAGGGAATGTGTTAATGCGGGCGGATGGGGATTTATAATTGGGTACAGAAAGCGTAAAGTTGGATTGGGTACAAAGCGTAAAGTTGATCGGTGATTGGGTACTTTACAGGTGTCGTTGGGCATTGAATCGTTCGTCCGGTGGGACCGCCTAACCTTAAACTATGTTTTCCGTCAATCAAAGCGCAAAACTGGTCCAAAACAACTCTTCGACCACACCTTCCAACTCATCCCCAAGTTGGGTTCTGCATCTCTTTCGTCAAAAATAGGCTCTAGTTCAGAGATTTCTACTAGCTATGTATCTTGAACAGAATCTACAGCTTAATCGACTGGTTCAAGTGGATCATAAAGGGCTAAATAAAGGGCTAAATCACCAGAATAAAAAGCATAACCAAAAGAATAGACTAAGGCAACTGCTGGATCGACTGCTCAATCCGGTGGTGCTGCGCTTGGAACTGGCTCTACCTCTGCTATTGGTGCTGCTAAGTCTCTATCTCGATCCGGAAGGTATGCCGCTGAAGTGAAAGGTTATGTATCTGTCTCTGCTACCGGTGTATCAACAGATGCTACCTATAATGCCACTAGCGCTGCTGGTGGATATGCCATTGATGTGGCTTACTTTTGGCCGGGTACTGGATATGCTCAAAGTATGGATAAATATATGAAATACCTGGCTTAGATGCTGCTGGGTCTCGATCTCCAACCGGATAGGCAACTAGGTATGTTACTGGATATGATGCTCTTTATAGAAATAAAGAAATAGCTGCCACCCCTGATCCGGGAGAACAGTTCTCTTTCAACGAACTACCTATTATAGTGGCTAGCTACCTTTTATTGACAGCGGGAAGTGAGAACTCACTGTAACGGGTACTGCCCATCTGAGAAGCTGTTCCATGACTCGATAAACTTTTGCTTTTTTCTTTCATCTCAGCTGTCTGATCTGCTTCTGTCCTATGCTCTAGAAAGATGGAAACTGATCCACTTAGGCGAAGAGGACTTATCTCTAAAAGTGAGAGAGAAAGTGTTCTGCAGATGCCTTATCCACTTCTTGCTAACCAGAAGATATGATTTGACTGCTTCTTTTAAGCCAACTTGAATAGATCTTTCCAAAGGCGAGTAAAATATCTGTATTCTTTCTACGAGACATATTCCTCTGCGTGTACACAAAGGCAACTTGAACTGCTACTGCTCCTTTCTTTCAAAAAGTAGGAAGCTCTGAATTCCTCGTTAAGAAGCAAATCACTAAAGCCTCCATTCCAGGACTTTAAGAGATACCGTTTCATAACTAATTAAAGGAGTCGAACCTACTCCACCGGGATGGATACTCATTCCGATACTTGAGTCCACCTTCTATAAACTGAACGCATGCTTGCCTACTACTTTAAGAGAAGAAGAAAATGAAAGATCATTACTCTTTTATAGAGCCGGACTTGCGATTGATCAAGAAACTCTGCCTTCTTAGAAAGAGCTCTTACTATTTCTGTGACAACTCAACAGAACGGCGGAAACTTACAATTGGAGGAGTGCTTACATGAATTGAAGGACTCTTCCTCCTTTCTTTCAACGGGTCATATTCTTTTTTGAACAAAGGAGAGACTGATCCGTGCTCTAGCTCTCGAAAGAGGGAAGTGGCACTCGATGGCCCATTACTGGTTTAGCGAGTCTGCCTTCCATTCCTATAGTAAAGCTAACCTGTAAAAGACTAACCAATACTCTACTCAAAGACAGGGTTAACAAACCGTTACTAACTAAAGGAAAGCTACTACTGATAGAATAAAGGAAAGCTCATACAGCTTGCTAAGAGAGAAAAGCTCATAGCTCAGACTGATGCTTACTCGGACAAATCCTACTGGAAATACAACAACTCCTAACACCACAGGTCTCTAGCCCGTGAAAAGATTCCCTCGAACACGCATCCCACAGCCTATAATTGAGATCAATAGGCCATTGCTCTTAATCCGGCCTGAATGCTTGCTTCCTGATTACACCTCCTTTCTCCCGCCTTCTACTCTTGCCTTCTTCTCTTCCTTTCCTTTCCTTTCCATGTCCAAATAAATCGATGTAACGCCATAAATAGCCGTCCCCCTATCTTTCCAATAAACCCTATAGTGCCTTCTTTAGGGCAATTAATTAGTTGTCGAATCGTATCTGCTTACGTAGCCAAGGCCCTAACATTTACTTATTATTACCTAAAGACGCTCGACCTTATGCTGCCACTTTGATAGGCCATAGATAACCTTCCTAGTGATGAAGCCTAGCCATCCAATGGACTCATGCCAAGTATAGCGAACGAAGCAAACTCAGACCCTTTATGCACTGGATATGAAACTGCTGAGTCAACGGGTTAAACTACTGCTGGGTCAACTCGGTTAGCTGGATCAATTGGAGCTACTGAACCTTTGGCTGGGACTGGATATGGATCTTAGGCTTAAACAACTGAATCTGCTAGGGGTGTGGGATCCCCTGCTTAAGCAACAGGATCTACTGTTACTGCTGTTGGTGCTTAAACTACTGAATATGGTACTTAGTAAACTGCTCTAGCCACCTTTAACTTGACCTTTGCCTATAGTGCTGAAACATATGCCTCATCTAATCTAGCAAGAATAAAAGACCATCCGGCCATGCCATGTATCATTTCTGGCTGTTTTGACCTTTACTATGAACCTTGACTCTGCCTACCTTACCCTTTACTTTAATGTTACCAACTACCCACCTGCTTACACAACCTCACAACTTACCTCACCCATTTCTCTGAGAGGCTCTCTTTCGCTCAACGTAATCCTGCCCAGTATACCCCTTTATTTGTTGGCTGATTGATCGGATTCCGAGTTCGTGAAAAAGAGTTGGTTCGCTAATGCTCAACGAGATCCTGCTCAGTATACCTGCCAAGTACTGTTCTTATATAAAGTGTCAAGACCAAGCAACCTTTCTCCTTGGAACTATATCGGCTAATAGGCAACTTGACAAGGACTTAAAGGATGGACGTTACCCGACATTCAGAGCCTTATAGCAGTAAAAATGCGATCTAACATCAAGGGCATCAGTACAAGGATGCTACCTATATATGGTAAGGGTTTACGGCTGGACAGAGCAATTTATATAGTATTTTACCTCCTTCTGGCAGCTAAGGGATACTAACGAGATCGATCTAATAAAAGCTTTCTTTCAAGTACGGAAAACGTCATGTTTAACTTGTACATTTGTCTCGTAGAATGCAACAAAATGTTACTTAAATTAGACATTTACGAGAATGCGTACGAAATCTTTTTTATTAGACAGCGGAGTAGGGGTTTCCAAAAATATGAAATCTATCTTCGGCTAAGGCGTTTTTAAAGAAAGCAGCACTCCTCGGCAATGTCTTTTTGTGCCCCAGGCCTTGAACTCGTAAATTAACTAGTGAAAGGGTGGCCTATGATGGTTTTGGGGAAAGCGCTTGTATCAATCTCACCTTCCCCAAAGTGGTAAATTGAAGAGAGAAAAGGTGGCCTATCGAGAGCCTATCGGGATGGGGAATTCACGTCCGACGGAAGGAGGGCTCGACCATAAGGGAGAGGAGTGATAACCTGGCGTATCAGTTTGTTGAACCGATGTAAACGTGACCTAGCAAGATGGGGAATTCAGAGCTAAAAGGTGGCACATCCCTAAGTGGTTATAATAGTGATAGTGAAAAGCCTCCCACCCCCTTTTTAAGTGTCCCACCCTTTAGTTAACTTCCCACCCACTATCCCCCGGCTTGAGCTTAGAATAGAATAGAATATAAAGCTTCTACTCTACGTATATTAATTAACTTATTTGCGTCAAGCTCGTCGACTGTTCCAACATCCACAATGGTTGGAACTAATCCAAATCCCAACCGAAACCAAAACCCAACCCTACCATATATAGCTAGTTTTCATCTTCCTAATTGAACTATACTTACTAATGATCCTATTGGGCATGACCCTGCTTGGCCTCTCATTCCACCTAAATTCCCTTCAGACATCCCTAAGTTTGAAGGATGTGCTGGCACCTTCTTGAGAAGAAGAGTGTGATGCATAATATGGGACATTGGTATAATTATGGGATTATAGATACCCATAGGATGTTTTACATATGAAGTATTGGCTCCACCATAAGTGTGACTATAAGTTGTACTGGCTCTACCATAACCTTGCTGGAAATAGGTCATAACTAGGCAATAGGTCGGTCATGAGGCAGGTGATATTCATCAGTCATGAGGCGGGTTACATCCCCTTAATCGGTAATTACATCCCCTTCATCAGTCATGAGGCGGTAGGCGGGTGATGCACCCTTCATTGGTCTACACTTGAATGCCCTAAAGTATTCTCTTATCTTATAGGAAGGTATTCGGTTTAGTAAAGCTATCAGTCATTAAGGCTGGGTGGGATAAGGTCTAAAGGGCTGGGCAATGGGTTGGCTTGCTAACCAGTGAAGTGGGAAGGAAAGAGATTTATTTATGTCTCCCTGACTTTCGGGTGGAAGAGAAGGTCTGGTGGGGCCAGTAAAGGTGGTAGGTGCCGGGTACGTTATTTCCAGCTGCTGTTGTCTCCTTCTTATCCGTGATTTTGGGGAAGTTATAAGATAAAGATCCAATTGGTTCAAAACCGTCTACCCTGGTTAGAGCTATAAAGTGGAATATTATCTGTAATTAGCGGACTTTACACCCAACGAGAGGGAGAAGGGCCTTCGAGAGGGAGCAGGAGCTATGCCCGTCTACCAGTCTTATGCCCGTCTACTTCTGCCTGCCAGAGCTGTTCTACTTCTTTAAGTGCTTGCCTACAAGTGAAGGTCAAGGTTTTTTTAAGAATATTACAGATCCACGCTTCTATGCTTTCTTATTTTCTCGGGTGGGACGTAATAAATAACATATTTCCTGCTAGTCAATCGATCCTTCCGTATCAAATTGATCCTTTTAGTAGCAAACGGATAGCAGCTTCCCTGACCTTTAGCAGCACTGTCTTTCCCCTTTAGAAAGGAAGGCAGGTAATGAAATAAAGTATTTAGGAAGGCAGGCAACAGATAAGATAAGAATAAACATATCTGTAGGCTTAAAGTATTTAGGAAGGCAGGTAATGAAAGAATAAAGGTAGGAAGCTCGAACCGTTCCTTTTTATACCATGTCGGCGTTTCTTATAGAAGTAATTAGATTGGCGATAATATTATAGGTTGGTATCGAAATGATCACAAGGCAAGTCTGCATATCCTCTCCTAGCGCTCGCTGTCTGTCTTAAATCATAAATAGTATATGGCTGGGTTCGCTCATCCCTCCCGTCCCTACAAGATAAGTATAGTGCTTGCTGTACTCACTAAGCGTGAATTCAGGAAGTGTTATAGGGCTAACAGGTCTAGGTAGTACGGTGGGTAGCAGGCAATATAAGTAAACTCAAGGCGGGTAAGGGTCTTCTGTCTATTCTTATTCCTAGAATGTAGTTGGTTCAAATCCCTGAATCGTATCTATTGGCAGCAAGGCTTGGCCATACCATAAGGTAATCTGTGGTACCAAGAAGAATTCATAAGGGGTATTAGGGTAAAAGTAAAGTAAGCATGGTAAAGGGTTCATAGCAGTACCTCGCGATTAATGAAAGTGTTATAGGGAGAAGGTATAGTGATTAGCTACTAAGATTAATGAATCCAAGTGGTATAGGGCTAAAGGGTATTCTCTCTTCTCATAGTGCCGTACCCTACATAGATTATCCTGGCTTCATCCAATGGGTTAGGGCTAACTCCATACTTCTATAGGTTTCAGGCAGTAGTAAGAGTAATAAGTTCATAGTAAGGATCCATCATTCCATCCATGCCATCCCATCTGGGGTCTGTCTATAGCTGTACCTCCCAAGATTCCTGAAGTAAGTGGTATAGAGCTAACAGGTGTAGATGGGTAATTATGCAGGTTAAGGCATTAACTGAAAGGCAGGTAGGGGCTGATTCCTGAATAATATTGTATTAGCAAGGCTCCTCTTAAATCAAAGTAATATGTCCAGAAGTTGGATAGTGTTACCCAGAATAATTAATAAGATAAGTTGGGTTTAAAGGTTCTTCATATCCTAGTGCTGTATGTAATACTGGATGTAGGCTGGGTGAATCTCATCCCGAGAAGATAAGTCTAGCGCAGTAGCAACAATTCTTGCCTGAGTCAAGTGGTATAGGTAGAAGGCAGGTCTAGTTCTTCAGGTGGGTGCCCGGGTTGTTTGGAAACACTTCAGTAAAGGTTGTTTCATGCCATCTGCCATCCCATCCCGTATAAGTTTATAGCTGTATCTCCTAAGCATTCATTAAGTAAGTGGTCTAGAGCTAACAGCAGGTCTGTCTAGGTCTAAAGGGTAGCAGGCATTAAGGCAGGCAGGGAGTTATCTGCAGTGGGTTATAATTGAATCATCGTATCGGCAAGGCTTTTCTATACCAGACCATAAGGTAATATGTAATACCAAGAATAGAATATGTGGTACCCAGTAGAATCATTCATTCAGTAAGTATGTAAGTAAGAAAGCTGTATCACTTCACTTGCTATTCCAGTGGTGTACTTAGGGAATGGTGCTAATCCAGAGCTCTATATTTAGTTCAGAAGGAATACTGGCTATCAGATAGAAACCGAATGAAAGGATATAATAGTTGAGTAACAAGAATATCCATTTTATATCCCCGATGAGTATAGTAGAGTAGTAGTTGGGATTCATATTTCCCATCAAAATGAGGTTGTGACTACTATGGAAAAATGTGAAATTAGAAGGCTTTTCAATATGTCCCACCCGAACCCACACATCTGGATTCAACGATCTATTTAGTTAGGAGGGTGCTATTTACTTTTACTAGGGACTATGCCAAGGGACTATCAGCAATGTCAACTGACTATTATGGGGACGTATAGGGTGAAAGCCTTACGCTGCTCTCTCTATCTCTCTATGTAACTATGAGGAACTGTTTCCGGTTACCATAAGGTGAATGAGGAACTACTGTGTCGTTATGTGGAGCTTGTAATCACGCACGTATTATCTGCCCTTGCCCAACACCATATCCATTTATTCTTGTTCAACCCTGGCTCCTTACTCCCAAGGTGCAAGTATATAAAGCAATCAACATCGACATCAACATCACGACATCCACCACTTCCACATCAACATTGAATTGGATTTCCTTTCCTTGCCAGTACATTATTAGGTTGTATTCATCCCTGCTGCTAGCCATGAGGAGGTGTTAGCCTTAGGCATCCCATTATTTGGTGGGCCTGCTCCCAAGACTGTTGGTATGAACTCAGTATCACTTTCATCTCCTGGAACGAGCAGCTATATAGCTACTCTGGCAAACCCCAAATAAGACATTTTTTACAGCTTCAAGCTCTGACACTCAGGGTGGAGCATCATCCGTTGTGGGTACATATCACTTAGTCCGATTTTATTGAAATAAGCTCCTCTGGGGATCGACTATAGTTGGTGGTTCATAAGGATAGTGATCCATCCGGGTTCCCTAATTCTCTTCTATAAGGGACTAACTCAATTAATTCGTAATGTTACCTGCCCCTTGGGCCTGGGCGCGTTAATCCAAAAAGAAGGGGATTCTTATTTTGCATATATAAAGGACCATTTCATTGTGATATAATTGGATGATAATGACCATTTTTCCTTATAAGGAAGCAGACCAACCAGGGAATTTATGGAAAGTCTTTTCAAAATAGAAAAAGTTTGGCATATATATAAATCCAAAGAAGTAATTCTCTGGAATTGTGTAAGGCCAGCTGTTGGGCCATATTGTCTCTTCTCCAGGAGAGGTAAGACCTGAGTGAGCTCTGCCTAGCGATTGAGGGAAGGAAATATAACTTACTGAGCTGAGCCGGAAAGGTCTTACCTGAAATTGGCTCGCTCTGCTCACCCCAGCCAGAGAAAGAAATAATACCCCAGATGATACGACGACTACTAATAGCCTTACCTTCCACCGGCACAGGACTTTGCTAGAAGGCTTCTAGCTCGGGGTGGTTATAAAGTTTATAGGTTAGTGGGTGGAGAGCCTTGAAATTATGTATGGGATGGGACCTTCGACAATGCTGCTGGTAATGAGATATAGATGTCATTACGCTTTAGGCTCTCATAATATCGATCCATACCTAATATTTTATACAAAGATATAATTATTTATATATTGAATTACACTTATTACTTGTCCGTCTACGCGACACTTTTCACCAATTCTACGGTTGCACTTGCCTATTTGTTTTTTCTTTTCAATTGCTCATATTACGGTTCCCTTATAAGATACAGAGAGAGTCCATGGGATTTAGGTAGGAGTCTATCAGAGGGTGGATAGGAATCAGATGTTAAAAAGGTGAATCGTTTGTATGAAGGTCGCTCTATCTATCAATCCATTAGACGTCCTTTGGTTGGTGAAATCATAAAAACTGAATTCGACCTTGACCCTATCTCCCTCCTGCCTGGTAGTATTTGTATAGAATGAAAATTACGTAATGCATGCTCCAGACGGTTGCCTATCGCTTGCCTCTCTCCCCCACTCTCCCAGTAAGCCAACCAAAATGACGATTTTACAATTACCCGATTCTCGAATGAATCCGGCAGGCAGTGGTTATTAAATCACCGTTTCAGACTCGACTCTCACTCCAGCCTGTGCTCTTGCTTGCCTTCCTTCAGCTTCAGTAAAATACGCTTCCTCTCCCATCACCTTCCTTCAGACAGAATTATGCTCCCATCCATACCATAAAGAAAAGAAAAGCCATAGAGAAAAAGATCTGGCTCTCGCAGCTTTAAGCGATATATAAGTAATTTATGACAAGGATCGAATGGAAGGAAAGTCGACCGACTCCAGTTACTGCATCTGGGTATGGGCTCGACCTGAATGGAAGAGGGGTTAGGGCTGCATTCGGGGCCCCTAGTATCTATAGGGTTCAGTCCCCTCTCGCTTAAGCTTATATTATGGTCCCAATTAGTTTTAGGCTTATGGTCCCCAGCCAGTAGTGTTTCCTTTGACCAACGAGCGATAGAGGAAAAGAGGTGTTATTAGGAGCGATAAAACTTCTTTTTTTTTTAAGCACCCTTGGTCTTTTGCTTCTCTAATCATATAGGTAGAAAGTTGTATCATGCAAGTTTGGCTTGTCCTGTGTCGACTAGTTGCTAAAATGAATGGTCAATGGTGGAGAAGTATTGCTTTAACGTATTGACTCGTATCATTTCGGTAACTAGAGAGATAAGAAAGAGATAACATATTGCTCAGTCAGGTGCTCCGCTATAGAGAGAGAGTGCCGGGCCAACCATAGCGTACAACCCGCCAGCAACAAAAGCTCCCGCAACTTAAGCCTGAAAAAACTACAGGTAACACGCCCGCTATTTGGCTAGGTAGGAAAGTCTTGTTCTTCACCCGGCCACACGCTGGAATTGGGTTTACCACAGCGACGGGAGCTATACCGGGGCTGGCAACACCTCAAGGATTGGGGACACCTACCCTACAAGGCTGAGGGAACATAGCACAGGCCGGGGAGGAGGGGAAGGTGTCACCTCGATAAAATAAAACCAACTAGCACAACTAGCATCGTAAATAAGGAGGGAGACATGGAATAAATCTACAGATCCTAGGCTGGGCTTGTCTGGAGGAATAAGGCTTAATGGAGGCAGGACAGTTAGAGGCACTTATAAATACCCCGGCTGGCCGCAGGGATTCTTATGGCTTTAAGCTTGATGGGTAGGGGACTTATATCTTTAAGGGCTGGGGTGGTTATTTTAAGAAAGGGTTATGGCCAACCGTAAGGTGTGATAGATGACGCGGGGTTAGGTGGACTTGATGAGCAATCTGGGCTTGAGACGAATGGTGAAAATGCAACTTCTGCTCAATTGATCGACTAGCTCTATTCTCGAAAACATGCTTTATTATGGATGGTATTGTAGCTGTTAATCCAAAGAATGGAAGGCTGCAGCATCATTCACCCCGGTGCATATTTCTGATCCCATAAAAGAAGCTTGCCTGTTCCGACCACGGTGAATAGAGGGAATTATCCATTATAGTAGCATTCGCATTCTCCCCTCCTCCCCCTCTCCTACCTATGCTGGTGGTACTACTGTTCGATCCGGGATAATATACAGGTCATGGCTCTTCGCCGCGGCATTTAAGAGAGGATGGCTCACCTGACGTTAGGAGGGTGAGGAAGGGAACAGATGTGGGATGGAGGAAGGATTATTCCCCTTACTTAGGAGGGGGAGGAAGGCCGGTACTTTAGTGTTAGTGCTCGTGTCTGGTTGGAGAGCTGGTCGAAGAGGAAGTCGTGTTGGATAAGAACAGAGTAAGAAAGAGGCTAGCCACCTTCCTGGGCCCACAGAGGATAAGACCGTTCATGAGGCAGGTTACTCAACTGGCCCATACCAACAACTACTGATACTGGCTCAACAACTACTTGGGAAGGAGACTGATGGAGACAGATTTATGATACTTTAAGGGAAGGTATTTATTTGCTTGTCTGCCCGAAGTTACTTATTTGAGAGGGCCCCCACTAACCAATAAGTAATTAAAAAGGCCTCTGTGAAACTATTGGATTGCGTTCAACTAATAGCTGGAGACAACTATGTGTTTTAGTACTTAGATCGATTCTTTTCTTTCCACAGCACTTCTATCTTCTTTAGCGTTTATTTCTTTATTGGCCCATCTTTACTGGCCCATAAATGCACATTACTGGTTCATTACTGGCGCCCACCATCCTTCTGTACTGGCCCAACTACTACCAACCAAACAAAAAAGAGACAGGGCCTTGGGGCTCTGGGGTGGGAATGACCACCCTTACTGGCTGACTAACCTTTCATTAACTTACTGAGCACGTGAGAACCTGAAGAGCTCTAGTCCCTTCTTACTGCTGAGGTTGGATTCAACTGATTGCGGTATTTATGGAATGGGTGCCGTAGAGATGCGATCATCGTATATATCGATATGCTCATATGTAACCAAGAATGTCTTCTGGTTCAACCAACCTAACCTTGTAAGTCTCATTTGTTGGAAACGGTGGTGGGATTTTCTACTTTCTCTTGGCTAGCCCCGGAAGCTAAGGAATAAATATCTATTCTTTCTCTATTTTGGAAATATGGAGAAAATAAATTACATATCATAATAGTTAACCTATCTCTTCCCCATTGTATTAACATTAGTAGCCTAGGGGATTATAGCAATAAGGATCACCTCAAGTGGATTATTCCCAGGAATTATATATTTATTATAAGAGGGAATAAATGGGGTAAACTACCTATATTGGTACGTTGGCAAAAATAAGGGGGGGACACACACCTTATCTCCATAAACTTTACAAAACAAACATGGATTCAATTTGTTATCTTAATGGAAAATAATATGGATATTATGAAGAATCATCACACATATTTTTTAATAATAGTGGACACATAGTGTTATTAAATGTATCTATGCGATATCGTAGTTGATTAACGTAGATATGCTCTATCGTATGTATATAAAATTGATAAATAGAATGGACTTAGAATGGAGGAAATGAAAGGAGGCTAAGGAAAGAAAGTGAAACGCCTAGATGGCAATAAATCGTGTATTAATGGTTGTTTGGAAGGGAGGAGAATAAGTCTCCAATTTTATTTGTTTATTTGTTGTTTGAAGGAAATGCAAGTTCAACGTAGATATGGCAAGCTCATATATATATATGTTTTTTTATTAGGAAGGATAATATTAGCTTTCAATCAATGGAGAAGTTGAGCTACGATATGGCAATATAATCCTCTCAACTCATCCCTTCCAATCAATCAGACCTCATTCGGTTGATACCTCAGACACCTCATCATATTTGGTTTAACCTCATCATCGATATAACTCTCCATCTTCATGGGGAAGTAGGCTACCCAACAAACCTCATAGGGAAGGTATCCAACAAAAACAACTAGGGGAAGCTCAGTAAATACCATTCTGACTTCGGTTGAACTTACTCATGCTATCCAATAAAACTACCTCTTCGGTTGGGCCAACTCATGGGGCAAGGTCAATACAATAAACAACACCTAGGGCAAGCTTTATGCTACCGGATGAGGCAATGATTCATCTGACCATGCCAAAATAAGTTTTTACTATGGCAACAAAATGGCAAATGAGAATAATGTTTTTTGTGTCCTACCAATCCAGCTAAATGAACAGGGAGAACATGGATATTTTCTATGTCTCCCATTGGTTAAATTAAACTATTGGATATATGGATAATATATTAGTGGATATTAGTATAATGGAGTGAAAAGGAAGTTCAACTTAGATATGGCGATCTCGTATATCAACAGAAGGAAGGAGGGGTTCGCGGAAACCCCGTATTTTAAGCAGCAATCCATTTTCTCTTAACAAAGGCAGGTACAATCAGTAGTGACAAACTGTAGGAGTGCTAGAGCAACATATAGAAGCCAAACGCTAAGAGGTAAAGCATATGCTAAAAGAAGCTAAGCTGCTGAATGAGAGAAGTAAACCAGAACATAACTCTAGAAATAACAGGGTAAAAGGCTAAGAGTTATAAGATAGCAAGATAAGAAGAGAAAAGGCTACACATCATCAGAAGCAAGTGCAAAATGAGAGGAAGAGGAAGAGGATAAAGCCCCCGCACCCGTAAAGGAGGAAGAGGATGAAAAAGTCCCCACTTGATCATTGACCACGGAGAAGGGAGGGGGCAAGGTCCGGAAGCAGCATACCATTGATCCGCAGAAGATGGACCTGCTATCCCTAGAGAATAATAGGCCACCAAAATGATGGCTTTAGATAAGGAAAAAGGTTACTATATGAGGGAGTTGCAAGTGAAAAACCTGTAGCTCAAAGAAAAAGCGGAAAAATGGGAACATGACAGAGATGCGCTGAGACAGTAGCTACAACAAGCTACATAAAATGAGGTTCCTTGGCGAATGAAGGCGGAAGAGGCTGCCACTACCTTAACCAAAAAAGTGACATAGAGTGCTGTCGCACTATAAAGTACGAAGAAACAAGTAAAGTTTGAGGAAAATAGAAAAAGAGCTTTCCATGTGCCCTTATAAGTCACATTGGATTTGCTAGTCTTCCTACGGGGCTTAGTATTCCGAAGAGTCATCCTCATCCATGTTGCTAATGTTCCGGTAGGTGTTAGGCTTTTGAGTGAGAATCTTTTAAGGTATCCCTGAATTTAGCAAAAGACGATTCCTCAAGGACGGAAATTGAAACTGCCCCTACTCAGGTTATGAAGAGCATTAGGGCAGTTGTTAGAAATGTTAATGGAATGCACTCTCCCGGCTGGATGAGAGTCATATGACAAGAGAAGCTGCCCTTACTGAACTGATCGAAGAGGGATTCAGTTATAACCTCTCCCCACTAATAGTAACTCCGGAGAGAGGGTAGTGAATGAAGATAGGAGTACTATATAGAGTCACCGACTACGAGCACCCATTTAGGAGGGACATGGCCGAAATTAGGAGGGAAATTTCATAATTGAAGATAGGACCATTAGGGTCCCCAAGTCATACAGACTCGCAACTTTAGCAAGTCCCAAATGGGTTTGGGCAGCTATGGGCTCTCTTTAAGGCATCCTACGTGACCATGAACCCCGGTTGGGGGTTTGTGTCCCAACTATAACCATTAAGTTAGGGAATTATGAAAAGGGGTGCCATAAGGGGTCAAAATGAGTGAAACTAGTGACCAAAGATTGAAAACCAAGGGGGAACAAGGACGTAAGGAACCCAACTAACCACTATACATCCCAGTGAGATCCAACGTCTAGGCCAAGGTGAGAGGGTCTCTAGTAAGGTGATCCATCACATTATATTAGTAGTTGAGAGAGGTATCATATCATCATTGGGTGGGTAACACATGAACATGGCATAGGGGTGGACCACACAAGGCACCTCCCGGTGGGTAGGCATATCTAAGTACCAAAGTGTGAATCTCATACATACATTTGGGTTTTACTTTGCAGGAGTTTTTCTAAATGAGATGGTAGTAGTGGCGAGTTGCAAGGAAGGATAGAATAAAGTAAGTGCATGGGAGTAATCTAGGGGTTATTGCAGTGTAAGCCAGTGCATAGATGTAGCAAGGTAATCCTACTCCACCACTCAGGCCTATTTATCCCACAATAATCGTTCGCTTCTTGACCGAACATTTCATTCTATAGTTAGCCCGCCGATCAAGGGTTTAACCTGATAAGCAAATGGAAGAAACTTTTTCCAATAAGCATACAGAATCCCGAAATTACGGTGTAACCAGTCACTACCACTATGGTAGGCGGGTTTCGATCATCCCGTGAACTGCGTACACCTTACGCTAAAGTTATGACGTACGGTTCACGGGGCAGCCGGAACCACCGGTTTCTTAGAATTTGGTGAGAACCATTTGACTAATGAAATGAGCGGAAATCCATCGTTGTGTTTTCCCGAGGGTCTCGTGTCAATTTGCTATCATTTGATCTCCTTGTCCTCCTATCGTCGAGCAAGCAATCCTTCCCTTAAAGGGGTCAATTCTGTAATCAAAGGTGGCGTTGCGAACGCTTCATTGACCGTTCCACTTTCTACCTCTGCTCCTGGTTATTAGTCAACTGATGGAGTGATAAGATCATCCGTATCTGGGCAAGATGCTGGCGGTAGTCAAATAGATATAGGGTCGAAAGCGAAGCGCCAATGAATAGGGAGAAGCGTTGAAGGACGGCATATGTGCAAGGAATTAACAATACGGAATAGGCCCCCGCACGCAAGAACATCGTGGGAGAGGGAGGGCCTTAAAAGAAACCACTTTGTAAAGTAAGAAGCCCTCTTTACTAATTCTTACCCCAAAAGACATAACTCCAGAATACTAATCCACCACTACTTTAGCCCAGAAAGAAAAGTATATACTTATAAACATAAGGCAAGATCCTGTAATGTTGCGAACCTACTTGAAGAAAAGGCCCAAGTTGATTCTGGGCCTTAAAGGCTCAGGTCCTAAAAGGTCAATCCAGTAAGGTCCTGATCA
>Ga0233342_1000097_pt1 | contig 27018 bp, 12 predicted proteins | sample GEONDECOMP273_FD_180706 | JGI IMG/M metagenome (GOLD analysis project Ga0233342, IMG submission 180706) | Leaf litter microbial communities from Shasta-Trinity National Forest, California, United States - GEON-DECOMP-273 | ecosystem: Environmental > Terrestrial > Plant litter > Unclassified...
TTGCTAATAAAGCTTGAACAACTAAACAGGTTCAGGTATCACCAGTGACCGGTAGTGTCCCCTCATGGCTTTAATGACATTATGTATATAGTATCTAGTGCCCATGCTCCCGAAACCGCTGCCATTGGGTCAATAACTGAGCAAGCTGCATCTCGATCCGAAACCTGCCGCCGCTACCTCTACCGATGCTGCAGTCCCTTCCCCGCCCTTGCCTTTGCAACTGACGCATTGTATCGATCCCGGTTCGCCATAGGGCTCGCTGAGGAACCTTGCATGATGATCCGCCCGCTTCAACGCCTTATTCTCATCAATCAATCCGACGACATATACTCGGGATCGGTACCGAGACCCACCGTTATGGTTCAGCAGGAGCACAACCAGAAGAAGTTGACCAAGTATCGGGAGATGCATAGTCAGTTCCATATCCAGATCGAGTCGTTTACTCGGAACAAGAACTAGTTCTCCGAGTGTAAGCAACAGTGGCATCCCATCGAGTCGACTGAGTTGCGGGTTGATGACCAAGAACCATGGATCACCCATAAAAAGTAGCATTTTACCGAGTTCGAGCAGCAGCTGGAGAGGCAAAGATAGCGAAAGCATAGGCGCTAGCAACAGAGTCGAGCCCGTCCAAAATTCTCTTATTAATCTCGCCACGGCATTAAAGTTCGAAGGCTCGTAGCCCCCTAACATTTCTTTATCAATTCTCATTGATAAGGGCACCAGATAAGAGGGTGGACCATGAAGAGAGCTTTTGAATCCATTTGTGCATTTCTTAATTGAAGCAGGAGCAGGTGATGGGATTGATCCATACCGGCATACATAGGATAGGCAGGGAGGGTCGACTCAGGTGGATGGCTAACTGCTGAACTTCCTTCCCCTCTTCCTATTTAAGCTATTGCAGTGAGTGAGCGGGGAGCTTGGATGGAATTAATAGATAGAATAGTAATAGATAAAAAATCCAGATTTGACTTCTATTTTAGCTCTGATTTAAAAAAAAAGCTGCTGTAACAGGTTCGGTATGCATTTATATATATTTAATAACGCGGCTCAGAGACCGTCGCGAAGCACCCAATCATGGTCAGGGTCCTCCTTGGGCAGGTAGAGGGACAGTGCTCAGGGAAGGGATGAGTGTCTACGTTATGACGCTAGCAGTCTACGCTAGACAGTCTAGGCTCACTATTTGGTCTTCTTCAGAACTCATAAGCACTTTACTCTATATATGTTATTACACAATTACTCCACTCATGCAACTTAGCTACTACAGCCAATAAAAAGCTCCTCCATTTTCATTCATTTCAGTCAGGTCATTAAGGTCAGCTACCTCATGTTATTATGAGACATAAACCGCAGGGAAGCAGCTTTTCATGGGGTTCGGATTCCTACTTGGTGATTGGGTATCACTTTTATATATGTTATATCGCTTTCAGAGGGCCCTTTCAATCAGGTCAGCTAACTCCACTTTATATATGTTATAAAGCACACACGCCCTTTACCCTAATGCCGCTCATGCCTTCTGCAAACCAATGCTCCCTATGCTGCCCTATGCCCATGCCCCCATAGAACCAATGCCCTGTGCCCACCCACGCTAGCTACTACAGATAAACTGAAAGCTGCTCCTTTAGCTTAAGACCACTGAGTTAGGCTACACGTAATAAACGCTTGACCGCTTGGAACATGTAACTACTGGATCTGGTCACACTTCTATACCCACCCAATCGGGCTCCTTTAACTCCTTTCATAAGGCAAGGGAAGCTACAACCCTCCTAACCATCATAAGATCTCATTAAGGCTACCTTCTACCCCAACGGATAAACCCTTTCTATTTCAACATGGGACCTGGCTATTTGGCTTCTTACTTAAGAAACCACCTTGCTGCTATTGGGCCTTCTTACTTCAAGCACTTCTGACTTCAGGCGCATGACCATCTGTAGCATTAGCCCACACCTCTTAACCAGAAACACCTCCAATGCAGCTAAAGAGTAATACGGACAGCATCACCTCCCCCCCCTCTAACAGCTTCCCCTATCAGACAGCTTCAAGAAAGCATTCTTAGACACATTAAACCGCATATAACGCTGTTTAAAACTCATTAATCACACCTTTAAACACGCATATTCAGTCTCAGAAAGAAGGCAGAAGGCAGTTACACCCTCATAAAGGAACAATACTCAAGGAGCTCACCACCGGTTAAATACTGCAAGGAACCTAGGAACCCACTATCATTTCAAAACATGGCATTAAGGGAGGACCCATCCATCAAACAAGCATGCTTAGACAAAAGCAGAAAGCATACGCATTATTTATACAAAGAGGAGGGAGCTCTTGATCAGATTGGTTCATGGTCACAGAACGGGTAGGGCTGCTTCATAACTAGCTAATAAGATACAGCTACATCATCGGTTGGATAGTCCAGTAGCCAGATAATTGGTTCATTGGTTCATCAGGTCATCAGGTAACCACTAATCCACTTTTAATGAAGGGAGAGTGAAGATCTGAGTTGAAGATGAAAATGAGAATGATACTTTCTTTGGTAATATTTGTCCAATCGAGGAACGAAGTGATCTGCCGAAGTAAATCTAACTCGCAAATAAAAAACTTGTAACTCTTTCTAAACACATACACACACTCGCTCGTTTCGGGTATTTACTTTTCATTCATTTAGGTAGGGGCTTGCCATAAAAAAATATAGGCATCTTAATTTTCCTTTTCATAGGCGTTAGAAGATGCGAAACCTTTCAACTCTTGTATAACTGGATAAAGACGAAACACCTGCTAATAAGTGGAAGTAAACCGCCCCGTAAAAAGAAAAGGCGTACCCACTACAATGGACGGATGACTAAAACGGACCACCCATACGGACCAGGCACATCCAGTCAGCTAGCAAGCATCGTTCCAGCAAGAGATGTAAACGTTGTTAAATGCCATTCTTCCAAAAGAAAACGTCACTTTAAATGCTCAGTTGGGGGTAGAATAAGTTTATGCTGCAGCATAAATTTATTCCCCAGCTAAGGCATATACATCCGCACAAATGGAGCCCAAACAAAAGCTAGTCGACCTAGAATCAATTGATCTATTTTTAAGTTGTTGACTCATCAGTTTTATTGGATCCTCCAGTTGTTGAACCCATTGATCCAGTTCTTTATCCAGTGCCCGTTGACTGAGTGGAATAAGTACATACTCAAAGCAGAGCTAATACCACCACTAATAGCGAAGGCATATATGGTCTCAGAACTTGGCTAGGTTGTTGATCCCGCACATAGTAAAAGTAGGGGTAGCATACCCGGTTGTTCCTTGTGTTTACCTTTCTCAAATTGAAGTTGACCTATAATCAACAGCAGCAGAAAAGGCAGATACTGAGCCACTTGAAGAAATAAGAGCAGTTGCCAACAGCAGGAGAAGCAGAACCCTAAGCAGAGTCAGATCCGAATACAAATCCTCAATATTAGCGGTGGAGATTCCGTAATATCCACTTAGACCTCGTCTCTCTTATTTGCATTCAAATCTGCACTGGTTCAAGGCATGTTGTGCTTCCTGTTCCGAGTTGGAGTGCATGGCTGATTGCTATAATGTTCCATAGATCCCATTGTTGGTCTGGGATTGGACTCATACGTGGTGGGGTTTTCATAGTTATTTCTGTTATTGGCAGTGAAGGGACCTAAAGCACCTCTAACAGAGTAAGTAGCATAGTTATATAGAGCTGACTACGGTTTTATTATTAGTGTTTATTAGATAAAGCTAATAGCTGAGTGAGTGAGGAGCTTAGTAAGATAGCTAATATATCATCAATAGATACAGAGATAGACAAGTATAAAACATAGTCAAAAGTAGATCATTGAGCACGACTCCCAACAGTCTTCAAAGAGCCAGTCCTAGTAATTGATCCTGTAGCACTACCAGTAAGTAGTGTGCAAGTAAAGGAGTCCCGGTCTCATAATCAAAAAAAGGAGTTGTTGTTAGTAGTGGATTCTGTAGGAGTCAAGGGTTCTAGTTAGGGCAGTGATTTATCTACGTTTAGCCTCGGTATTCTCCCTTATAGGCTCGGTATATATAAAATGGGTACTATGCCCTGCTGATGATGAGGGCTACTGCCAGTCTAATAATCCCTTTACCTATACGCACCAGCTTTCGCAAAGGGGAAAAAGCATATATACCGGTTGAAGCACCAATTTCAATAGCATATATTAAAGGAATAGAAAGGCTAGAATCCAACATATAGATAAGAGGAATATAAATATCCAAATCCATAGGCAGCAACACCTACAAGCTACCAGCCTTAGTCATTCCAGTAGATTTCACCGTTGATTACGCTGTTGATCCAGCCAATGAGTTAGTTGCAGGAAAAGCAAAGGTAGAGCCGATACAATACAATTATTTAATTTGTGGGCACCAACTGCGGAGATCTATATAAACTGCACCTAGTCTTTACCCTAGAACGATGGAGGCTCATACATTAACTAACTACATCCCTGAATTCATAACTCTGCCACTAAAAGTTAGGGAATACATACTAACAATTAAACAGCCCTTTGAAGCCCTTATTTCAATCGGTGGGAACATGGGGCTCACGTGCCATTCACAGAAGCCAGCCATCCAGTCACAAACTGAACAGAAACCATACATTTTAAAACAGCACATAGAAGCCGTTCACTGCATTCCCCTAGCCCCCCTCTGTAAACCCTCCAAGGAGGGGGGAAATGGATTAGGCAAATGGCTTTGGCACTTGCACGAACTACTTACCGTTATGTATGCTTTCAGTAACCCTTTACGTTACCAATCCTCCTTACTGTTATGTATCTTTCAGTTCATCCACACATTCTTTTCTTCCCAATACTTATTAAGCCTTTCTGTTTCCAATACTATCATTCCCAATCCTACATTACGCCTTCTGTACCCACTCCCCCTTTACCACGCTTTCAGGAGCTTTTAGCCATGAATGAGGTTCGAGCAATTATAGGCAATTAGATTTGAGTTGATGCATAGACTTGCCAGGCATCAGTATTATGTGAGCTACTAAGTTTAGCTTATCGATGGGAATAGAATAATCGAGGCAGAATAATCCTTGGGGCAGGGGCAGCCGCTATACCTCAAAAAAGAGCGAGGGCTATGACAGCTTGTTTATTCTTCTTTAGTTACGATTCAACTGGTGGGTGAGGTGGAGTCACTTATCCGCCCAGGACATGTTGACGATAAATCGGGTAAAAGCCACCCGCGTTACCCACTGATGACGACGAGAGTACGAATCAACCCCGGAATGGATGGATGGATGGATGGATGGAACAGCTTGCCCCCATGAGGAAGGATCACTAACGCGCCTCCTTGTTTGTGATTGATGATCGCTAACGCTTGCCTCCTGCCCCCTTAAAATGAACGGTACGGTTTACTTTTACTACTAGCTTCCCTCTTGCCCTGCACGGTACGAAACAAAAAGGAGGTCCTTTATCACCAGCGCTTAAAGCACCAAGTTTGCATCCAGACAGAGACATACCTGTCACATTAAGCACCAGGCGTAGCAGCTCTCATAGCCCCCCGCAAGACAGACATAGCAGCAGCACCCACCAAGAAGGTGAATATGGATATGGATTCAATCTTTATTTTCGATGTTTCTTGGCGTTGGCAATTGCTTGCTTTTATATGCACCCCGGCGGAGGACGAGAGAAGAATATATGGGGTAAGTACTACCGGCAGATAATGTAGAGCAGCAGTGTAAGATGCACCAATAGAGAGAGGAATATGGTGCTACTTGCCGGTTTATTATGCTACTTGCAAGTATCAGTCGCCAAAGGGTCTCACAGAGAAGGGGGCTATCCGTAGAGGTCACTCTATGCGGCGGCTACACGTGGAGGTACACGACGAGCAATTAGGTACGATTAGCTTCAAATGAGATGCATAGGCAATGAGGTACGAGCAATTAGCTTCGATGAGGTTCGATGAGTTAGCTTACACGTAGATAATTTTATTTGAGCTACAACGTGGAGCTATTCAATGGGGAATAATTGAAGGGGAATAATTTAAGAAGATGAATGAATCCACAGGTAAGGAAGGGCCTAATCACAGGGCACACTCTGCTACACAGAAATATACACTGAGTAAGTAGTAATTTGCAAAATTGCATAATAATACACGAGCTAAAGAGTAGTAGTAATGCAGAGCGTTATCTTCATGCTCACCTGCTGCTCTATCTTCAACGGTTGATTGGCCTTATATACTTGCATACCAGAGGAATAGTTTTGCCGGGGTTAGGTTGGACAATGGCTCTGATGAAGTTCGCTCACTCTTTCATTTGTTAGAAACATGGAGGACAAATGGGAATAACAAGTGAAATAAAATATCTTTCGTTGTTTGGGAACATGTGGAAACAAATAAATTTGAAACATATAGTTCAAGTAATATAAGCCGGGTAGGGTAAGTGATTAGCCCCCTTATTTAGTAGGTTGGTTCAAGACGGTTTGTTGGTCAAGCCAGCCTGCACTCTAAACAGCAAGAGATAGCGAGGCTGGCTCTGATTCTAAGACGCATCAAGGCTTTTAAGGCAATTCAATTCTTACTTCCTCGGCCGCTCATATAATGTCGGTAACTATATAATGGATATAAGTGCATTCTCCTTTGAAGGGCAAAAAATTAAGTACAGGGCCTCTGATCCTACGAAAGTGATCTTTCAAGTCAGTATTGACGTGTATAAATAGTTTTGGTAACTATAAAAATAATAAAGAAAGTATTCTGGTCTTTCTGAATACTCTTAAATTACGAAAGATCTAAGGCACTTGATTCCAACTTCCTTGGCCGCGAGCTCGTATTATTTCGGTCACTTTGGTCGAGTGCATAAATGCTTGCTCCCTTCAATCAATAGGTCGAGCACTACCACTACTATTTTATTGGCCTTGGCCTTCTGAACTGAGTATATTCAATATTACGGGGATAAGGCTAAACCAACATATCTCCTATCCCTCCTGACGTCGGTCGAGTGTATAAATGCACTTATTTACTCACCTAATAACAAGGTTCAATTAGTTCGCTGTCGCTCATTCATTATAGTTATTATTCGCCCATTGATCAGTAAGTCGCTGTTGCTCACTTCACTTCGTTCGTTTTCCCATTCCATAGTTCGCTGTCGGTCACTGCAATTATTTCCTCTTTTATAAATAAATCATGCGGGTAGGAATAATTATACTCGTTTTAATGGACGGAGGGGAAGTGAAAGAAGTAGATGGTCCAGTAGTACGACTTCCGAGGGTGACTTGGAGCGGGCTTGTTGAACTAAAATTAGGAAAAAACCAAACAAATAGGGACTCCAGGCATTACCAAGATAGGGCCAGCTGGTCGTCTAGCAAGCACCTACACATCCAGAAGTTTAGTTAAACGCTCTCGCCGAAGGTTCTTTCATATATTTCCGAACGAATTAGATCCAGCTTTCCCTCTTCACTATCTCGTCCAAGTGACTCATTCCGCCCGCTACTATGCGCGCGCTCTGCCGTGCCGTTTCGTGGGGCATCTTCAGAACCTTTTCTACTTTTTGCTGCGGTTCAGATACGGTTTAGGATCAGTTACAACTATTCTTAATTGGTTCCCTACGGGGCGGAAATATTGAATATTGGTTAATAGGCTAATCGGTTAAGAACTCTTATATAATCCGATATATAATCCGTTTAGACCACTTAAGTAAACTACGTGGTTTCAACGGCTATTTCCCCTAAAAAGGTATAATAATATGAAAGAGACTACAGGCCTTCCCTGTAGGCGGTATAACCTTATTTTCTGGATCATGCCGAGTAGCCCACTTTCAAAACATTTATGAAGTTAAGACCTCCCTGCCTTTCCGCAATTTGCCTTTCAAGGAGAATAAGCTTCTAAGGAGAAGCCTTCCTGCCCGTGCAAAGGCCGGAATAAAACCTTACTTTCAAGGTGCCCATCCTTGGGGAGGAATCGTAAAAATAATATCTATTTCTTTAATGAATGGGGATTGTTTGTAATGGCACCCAGTACAAGGGAGAAGAGGGGAAAAACTCCTTCCAGGGGAGCTTTTCCTTATTGCCCACGCTGGGTTGAACCAATGGCGGATAGATGTACGGCTTCACCTTCCTTACAGAAAAAAATAGATTCCTCACCTTAAGGCTATATTACGTAGGTTCTAATGTTTACCGCATATATACCATAGATACGTTCACTTCACGTTCGCAGGTGAGAGATGCCCATGCTGGTAAATGCGACCGAGGTGAGAGAAGTCCCTCACCAATGAAACGCTAGATGTGCGCTGAGGATATCCAATCTGTACGCCGCTTTTGCGAGAGATTCCTCAAGGACTGTTAGCGATAGAGTGCACAATAACGCTACGCTAGGGTTGTTAGCGAGAGAGAGTCCATAAAGGTCCGTAGGTGCTTGTCCGCATCGGGCAAGGTGCGAAGCTCTTGCTCGAGAAAAGGAGAGCAAGGAATATCCAGCTTAATGTACAGAGTAGAGAGATGATGCTTACATAGGATAAGGACCTTAAAGAAACCTCATACGTATCATATTCAACGAAGCTCAGTCTTTCTTCTCATTACTTACTAAGCTAACTAATAGAAGAGTATAAAGCAGTAAGAGTAATGGAAATATAAGTGGTATTATCTATTCCAGAGCTTACACGTGCTATGTATCTGTAATCAAGTAATCAATGAGCTTTAACTATACTCATGTTTACAAGCTGTACTAGTCTTCTCCATAAGTAATGGTAATTAACCCAATTGTGTTAATTAGGTTACAACAAGTACAAAGAGCTAAGCTGTTGATTATGTCGATACTGGAATAGAGCTTTACCTTACTAGTGTTACTATATGATAGATAAGAGCAATCACATAATGTATACGAGGTTCTAGTGAGAATCATAGCCTTAGACTAATATGAGCTTATACTGTATTCAAGTCATTGTGTTTGATCTGAGTAGTCGTTATTCCCTTACTTATATTACACTGCTTATGATTTACCTCTATCAATAGCTTATGGTTATATCGTGAGTGTTAAAGCTTAGAGAAATTACGGTACTTTTATTGGTTCTCATCTTTAACTAATACATGAATCTTGTGGAAATACAGTAAGTTTCAACATGTATACTACTGGCTTTAATAAATAGCATGATGAGGTAAAACAAGCATGGTTGAACAATGGAGATACAAGGTTTAGCAGGATAACAAGGCTTAGTAATATAACGATATAAACTTTATTACTTTGGTATATGGGTAACCTAGAAGGCTCTTAAGTAAAAGTGATGGTGTGTCTGAGTTTCTTTCTGGCACCGAGTAGAAAGAAAATAAAATAAGGTAATTGTATCAGTAACCGTGAGCGATAGTGATTAACTGTAGTCAGGCTAGGTCAACCCGCCCGCTCGACGAACCAAGGCAAGCGATCTATCAATAAATAAATAAATCTCTTTTGCCAAATGTAAAGCGTTATGTGGGCCTCAACCAGGTGATTTCTCCTCTTAAGTGTCCTCCTGCGGTACGGCACTAGTATGTCCCTCCCGGTCGTATCCTTCTAATCTGACTGGTTTGGGTAATGCCCCGTATTGACTAGTGAATGTGGGCTAATGATGTAACCATAAAGACTGATATGGCACATGTGTGGGTGGAAGCGAACTGAATGGGGATGGGGGCTAGGTGATGCAGTATAAAGTAAATTGCTGCGTGTGGTAGTATAGGTAGGAATAGGCGTATAATAATCTAAGTGTAGCGCCTCTTATTCGAAAGGAGTATAGGTTGAAGTGTATGTTATATGGGTTCCTGGAACTGTGCCGTCCCGGTAAGTCCTGGGGGCAGGGTTTATTATCTATCCTTCCACGACAAGCGATAGCGATCCTTCAAATAAAGTAGCAGCAATGATCTGGAATTTAAACCTATCTGGTTCGAAGCTTCTGTCAAATTGAAGTATGGTGATCGGGGAACTATTAAGCACTTGACTAGACTTGACTATACTTTACTTTACCCTGACCTGACTTACCTTCCACGACAGGCAAGCGGGATGAACGCTCCTAAACAACAACCATCAATTGATTACTGGCCGTTTAGTCCCAGCATATTTTGACCAGCATATTTAGCACCTCGTTCTGTTCGTTATCCAGTATCTTTCTATAAAGCACTACCATATATTCAAATTGTATCAACTATATTAACTAGGTCTATGTGACTTGCTCCTCTTTTTAGTTACCGGTGCTCATTCCTAATCAAGGGCGTTACGTGGGTAGTAGCGGGGAGTAGGTAGCAGTAGCGGAGGCAGTAGCGGCTTTCGGATCAAGCGTACCAATGCACTTTTTATATTTCCTTTTGATACTTTTCCTGATCGGCCAGCTCCATGCACGACTGCCAATATATATATATATTTCAAGCTTTATATAAAGCTCCACGCTATACTGGCCTTCAAATATAAAGCAGCAGTATTGGGCTCCCAGGGACTTCCAGGTGATCGGCTCCTAAGCTTAAGATCAAATCAATATTGTGGGCTTAGCTGCTTTCGCCAAAGGTTGTTAAGGCTCATTCATAAAAAGAGTGTATTCGAAACCAATATGGGTGAAAGGGAAAACCACGGCTTCGCATAGGGTTCAACGACTGTGATCGCCGCTCTGTCCTCTCTGATGAATCGGAAACTAACAGTGTTTCTTTCTATCCGCCGCCTCTGCTGTGTCTGCTGCGGTGTGCTCTGCTGTTTTTTTATACTAACTGATGGGTTTTATTGGGGCTTTCCCATCTATATTGTGTTTCTGGCTCGTAAGCTTATTCCTACGGGTGAAAGCTTTCTCGCCACCAATGGCTTCTACCTCCTAAGTTATTTGGCTCAGCTTCTCCTATTTCTTTCCGGTCTCCGCCCACTCCGTGCCTTTCTAAAAAAAGATTTCTATTCTTTCAACACCTTACCAAACTGACTCTTGTTCTGCAGTTGTAATATGACCCACCAACCGTGGCTCCCCGAGTTTGAACATCCCCCGAATATTTGATTTTCTTCGTCTGATCTTTTCTGACGATCTTCTTATATTCTACCGGGAGTATATTTCTTTATCCAATCAGACCAATGAATATGTCGGTCCAATCCCCCAGGGCATTAGCGGGTTTCATTATTTGGGTTTCGGGAATCATCAGTAGCTGTAAGTACTCGGGAGTATGTAGTAGCAGGCAGTGTTGCGGGGAGTAGTGGGAGCGCTCAATAACCAGGCTCCTTCTTATCTGTCTAAGTTACCGGTGCTTATCATTTACCGATCTCGTTCCATTCCAGATGGGGTCGTGAAGCGGGAGTAGCTGTAGGAAGTAATTAAAGGGCAAGATACATTGTACTTGTCCCATTGTACTTAAAGCGTGAGGTAAGTTGTCTCCTCAAGGTAACCCAACTCGCAGGGAAACGAAGACTCACCCCTTGGTTGGCTAATCACTGGAGGTGAAGGCGTATTCTGTTATATTCCCGGCTTGTGCTAAAGCTAAATAAGTAATGTGTCCATTGTATCTAGGTGTAGGGTAAAGGTTGTAGAGTAAGGTTGAGAGCACGGTTGAGTTCCCCGAGGCATAGTTTAAAGAAGGTCTTCCTAGTCATTAATTTATGAGTATCCAAATCCCTTTAAGGTGTGCGGTAACGCAATTGCATTATATATGTAAATATGCAAAATAGGATCAGCAACTGTTAATGTAGACAATCTCATTCATTCATTCATTAGCAGCGAGCCCTCCCACCACTTGTTCACATTGGCAAATCACTTCCGCTTAAGCTCTGTTTCGCTAAGCTTCAATCTTTTGTCCACTCCTTTCCTTATTTGTCAATACTTTTTAAGATTTAATATTAAGAAAATCCTGTTAGTACTCCAGGATAGAGTGGGCAAAACCCCATTCAGGGCTGTTGGGTATAGCAGCGAACTGACTTTTTATATCGAACAGAAAGCAGAAGGACAAGGTTTGTTCAGAGGCTGCATGGAGTTTCAGGAAGGTGCCAATGAGATCTGAGGCATGGGTTACAAAGAGTCCCAAGGCTGAAGTATTTTGTTGAGGTTTCAAAGATAGTAGGGATTGTCCCCAGTGATTGCATTATATAAGCGCATATACACACACCCGTGCATAATGACAAATTAAAACTAACTAGAAGTTATTCCTGAACAACTTTCGTTCTTTCCCTTCCTCCTTGTCTATCCGATCTTGGCTAGTATCTGTGGTAAGACTCTTAAAAGGTTATCTGTCTGTGCACCCGACTCAAACGCTCTGGGTTGGTTCTTCTGTATTGATCTGTCCGTTGGCCCAAACCGCGCTCTGTATCTAGCAGTATTCTGTTGTACCACGCCCCCCCTCCTTGAATATGTTCGGTTATCAATTGAATAAATAAATTAATGCCCCTTTTTTCTGTGTAAACCGACTGGGCCCGTGGTTAAGGAGGTTTATTTCGGGTATGGGCAACCAAAAATGGTATCTCCTAGGAATGATGTTGGGATCAACACTTGGCATTGCGTACCTGTATCTAGTGAATCAAAACCTGGCAATCATGGTAAACTATATGAAAGGGCCTATTTAAGTAAATAAAAAATCCAGTTAAATGCGCCGATGAAAAGTTAAGCCTTGTCTTCCCTAAAGTATCAAATGAAATGGAAAAGGCGGGGATACTCTACTGGGCTACTGGCTCAGGGGATGCTAGATACTCTACACATCGACTAGTGTTAAAAAGTGCTTTAATCAAGTTATTGAAACCTGGCTCGAGTAGCGGGATCTACTGGATCTGTTGTATTGTTTCTTGGCATTGAGTAACTGGATCGAAACTTGGATCGATCGCAACTTGAGTTTGTTGTTGGACCCGCGTAAGCCCCAACTTTATAAAAAGAAACGTTATCTATTGCTTTTATGGTGAACCTTAGGGTTGGACTATTGTGGAGGCCCCGCCCGTTCACCGCTATAAGTTGGGGGCGTAACTAAGGTTGGGTAAGTAAGGATGGTGAAAAGTCAAGGTTGGTAGCACGCACTTAAATAATACAAGTAGAATAAAGTAAATATAGCAATGTTCGCTGACTCCCAAGTTCTTAATTCTGGCAGTAGTTAAGTTAATCCATAGGGCATTCATTTTCCTTTCCACACCATGATCCACCCACCGGTTAATCAATCATTCCTGGACCAACCATCCCGTTTCATTCCGCGCACCGAAGAACCTAGCAAACCCCTGCCTGGCCTTTTCCTACCTGACCTGAGTCTGCCTAAAAAGGTTATGCCTGACCTGAATCTATCTCACCTGAACCAACTTCACCTGAGTCTGCCTCGCCTGATGACCCTGCTTGTAAAGGCAATAGAAAGAAGGGGCGAAATTGATCGGATTATCATCACTTTATAGTCCATTGTAGCCTACTTACGCGAATAAAGCTAGTTATATTTCATAAAGACCAACTTTGAGTGTGAAGGAGCTTAAGTGAAGGTTTAGCAAACGAGCTTAGGTGAATGTTTAAAAACGTATCAATGTCCGTTTTAGTGCATTCTAGCACCACTTCCAGTCTACCTTTGAATCGTTGCCGCCTTGTGACTCATTCATAATATGCTTCGGCTTTTCAATAAATAAAGCAAAATATTTATGTAAGTAGTCTCACCCTACCATGAAGTGCCTATCCTCAATACATAGTTTCTTAGGCCAATAAATAAGAAAAGATTTCTGTGGTGTCTTGTCAACAAAAGGTTGCTTTCTAATTTACCATCCCCCATCCATGCGATGCTGATTATCTTATTATTTGGCTTGGGTCGATCTTCACGTTTAGACCTGGATGGAGTTAGTATGTTTTTTGCTAAATCGCTGCATTTAGATCTTGCTTTCTTACTTGCCTGGAGACCTTTCCACAATTCAATCCAACCGCTTACTAACTTGCCCCGCCCAATAACTCTTCAAGAAATAAATAAACACCACAGAAGTAAGACTCTTATAAAAACTAACAACTAGCTGCTTATCGCCGCTTGCTTGCCTTACTTTGGAAAATAACAATTTCAGCTTGCTGGTTAGCTTGCTGGATCGAGAGCTGGAGAAGCTGGATAGAGCTGGTGGAATGTAAACTGTCATTCCCAACAAGTCACATTGCCTGGAGGTAGTCTTTGACAGTGTCGCCAGGAAGTGGTCACCCATAGACTTAGCATTACCAGGAGGTGCGCTAAACGGGGTCAGCCATAATTGCTTCTAGTTAGTTAGTCGCTGGTGTCGATGCCTTCTTGTCTGTTTGTGAACCGATTATAGGAGAAGGAAGAGATAAAAGAAAAGTCCACCGTTACATACAGACCCGAGAAAAAGGCCATACTCCAGTCATCTCTTGACCAGCACCCCTTCCAGTTAGAGATATAACCCTAATAGTAGAGGTTTCAGATTAGGCTATTGCTTCTGTCAATCCTGTTTATATATATTAATCTAAAGTCACAGAAGCTTATTCATCCACGTTTTTATGAGTAAACCTCACTCCATGACTATTTATTTTTATTTTCCCCCATCATTCACTTAAGAGCGCTACCACCAACACCTGCCCGCTCGCTACACTAACCAATAAGGCCCAGAAAGTAGTCCGAATTACCCAGATTACACAGTACGCTTTCAGTAAACAATCCCCTAGGAAGGCACAGTACGCCATTATATATTTTTCACATTAAATAAAGCATCCCCCGACATTCTCTTCTACCCGCACCTGCCAACATATTCGGGAGGGAAAGAAAAGGCTGGACTTGATAGGAAGTGAGTGGTGACTGATTACTGAATGTATTATGAATTGGCTGGCCGGGAAGGAAAGGAGCGAACTTCAGGCGATTGATTCATTTTATGGATAGGGGATTTTTTTACTCTCCCTCCCGGTGGCCGGGAGAGGGGCGGCCCAACAGACAGACGGACAACAGCCAACGGATATAGTTTATTTCCTATATTTCCTATAAGCCACGTGGGGAAAAAGATAATGATCTATAATCAAGTTACCACCCTAAGGGAGGGCCTTATTTTAGTGGATACGCTTATGGCACCATCTTAAGCACCACCGTTTTAAGCAGGCACAAAGTTCGGGTGGATCAAATCCTCGAAAACCGCCTCATTAAATATTTTCATTCAAACGGGAGACTGGCAGCGGGGATGTACTATCTTAACAGAAAGACAAGAAGGCGGCATCGGTTAATAGAAAGACAAGGATCATCCATCTCTCAAATTGAGCTTTCCGTGTTGGTAAGTGAGTCCTAGGGTTAAAGAGTCTTAGAGGTAGGTGGAGGCTTTCATTCGTCCGTCCGTAACTTAAAAAAAATTCATTCGGATTTCGGGTTGAGCCGGCTCTTCACCTCCCACTACATGGGCTGTAGGTACAATGTGCTCTTACACCTCCCAATGTGTGCTGTCGAATCAATCCTCAATGTCCAAGCTCCAGGTTCGAAGCTTCAATCCTGTTTGGGGTAATTGCAAGGGTAACACTCATTACCAAACCATGTCTTTCTCTTCCATGCTCTGCGCAATGACAGGTCAGCTTTGTGTTCGGCCCCCGGAGGGGATCATGGTCAAGTTGAAGTGGGGCTGCCTTCTCTCTCTTCCGGCGGGAACATGGGGCACGCGATCCAGTACAGCAAAAATAGAATCCATTAACAGAAGCCATCGGTTCACAAACTGACAGAAGCCACCACCATCAATTAACTGCCTGCACGAAGCCGTTCTTCACAGAAGCGATGTCGTCAAAAATCTATCCGTGTCACTTGATGGGGGGCCGATTCAAATTTATTCTTTGGCCGCTTCCACAGCTGGGTGTTCCGAGTAGAGCAGTTACGGGCTCAGCTAAATCAGAAGCTAGTACTACTCTTTATTTGGTGGGAAAGGCCTCACTTGAACCAGGATCAAATGATGTATCCTCACTGGCTTATTCAGAATGAATATTAATATGATGATGTTTGCAATTGAAACAACTAAAGCCTCACCAGCTTCATCTTATTGTTTATAACCCTCCGCCCCGCCCTTGCTCGATCTCGCTTCACCCGTCGGCGCACTCTTTAGGTTTGAAGGTGTAGTTGTTTGCCCCCATGTCGTTGTTGACATCCTCAAGCGGAACCGTACTTTGAAGTGAAGCACCTACGACGGTGATGAGACCCCTTTATTCTCCTCTTGGTCATTCTCCTCCTTCCCCGACATGCTACCTACTTCGCCCGCCTACTTGTAAATGTAAACTTTCTTCTCCACACCGGTCGGTAGCTTTCTGGCCTTTCCCGGGTCAATAAAATAATTGCTTTATCTTACGAAGTGAATCTGCGCGCCTTGCAAAAGGGCTTTTCACTTATACTTATATGGGGGAACTCTTTCAGTGCTAACCCCGTGCGGTTACTTACTACCTTCCTCGGAAAAGAAGAAACATCACTTTGACCATCACGCCCACTTCTACTTATACTTGTACTTGCCCAGCTGTACGACTTGACCTCCACAATGAGCCTCAGCTCGCCTAATAAGCTTTCTTTGATTCCCATGAAGAGCTGAACCACTAAGTATTCTTCTTATGAGATAGGCGCTACTGCAGCCATTGAAGAAAAGACGTTTTGCCTGCTGTCTTCTGATTGAAAACGTGGTACCCACGGGAAGCACACTTCACCAGAGTTCGGCGGAGCCCAGCTATGAACTACAAATGCGTAAGTGAGTTGAGCGGAGTGAAGATGTGACTTCTTACCCGCGAAGGCTTGGATCCTCGGCAAATGCCCATCGGTAATTAAGATCGGAGTAGTTCGTGGAACTTGCTTTCCATCTGTCTTTGCCTTTGACTTCTATACAAGATTTTCCGCCGTACGAATGCCCTCCTCGGCTGATGATCAATGAAAATATGGTGGAACTAGCAGATCGAGATCGGCGGCACATCGCATAGAAGGGAAGATCATTTCATTATTAACTATGCGCCCAGCGAACTACTTAATGAAAACAAGCCGTACGAGCACTGAGAAGAGCTTCAAGGTAGAACCTATGAACGTAGATCGCATATAGTGTGTCGATCTCATCACCTTACCAACCAGGGCGTATGTATACGAAACTGGTGCACCACCTGACTGAGACCTACGCTTCTTTGTCAACAACAGGAGCAGGAACGGGAACAAAACCACCAATTGAGAAGACCACGACGTCAGGTAATGAGTCAGACGTAGCCTTATAGTAGGTCTTCTTTAGCGAGGGTCAAGTATAACTCTTCTTAAACGAGGGCTTGCTGCTGCTGCCAATAAAGCGAAGTCATTTATTTGAAGTTGTTCACTTACTGGAGGCGGGCTTGCCTTTACCGAGCCAAATTACCCTGATCCGAGCATAGCGGGGTTCCTCGTCATAACTCTACTCTAACTGTCTTTGGCAGGTACGGGACAACTATCAATTCACCTATTCACTTAGTTGCCAGGTACGAACACCCATGAGATGAGAGCACCCCCCCCCTATAACTATATATCCCTCGAAAAGGACTCTTATTAGGCCATACCCCTTTTTAGTAGCCTACCTACCCTCTTTTCAATGACGCCAACCCGACGAACACCCTTTCGGTCTCTCTCGAAGTCTTGTCCATCTTCGGATGCTTCTCCTATCTATCTAACAACGACTTAACTTTTCAAATAAGTGAAATCACTTGCCTTAGTCTGATTAGACTACCTCACCTTTCGTCGTCTAAACGAACAACTACTCCCAGCCTGACTGACACGCTACGCTATTTTGATATTTCTGTTTCAGCAGAGTCTGTGCCGGCAGTCCCCATATCGCCTAACTTCTCTCGCCTCGAAAGCTCCGTCCGTTGACGGGTCGTGCTTAGGCAAACCCTTGTATACCTGCTTCTTTCGCTGAGGACCAGGGCAGGGCATATCTCATCTTTTCCTTTGTCGTTGTTGGACAAGCAAAGCAAGCTCCACCAAATCGTCCACCAGGCGGGCGTCCAGTTTGCATGACGTGATGAAGCGTCGGTCTCAAATCAAGTGCCAAGCTATAAGGTAAAGTACGGCTCCACTCCAAATCGTGTACCGTGATTTTTGGCCTCTAAAGCGTTTTACCTCTCCAATTGACGCGGAATTATACTTGGACTCTGAGTTACCCTACCCTGTCTTTAATGCTGTGGACTATGATCTTAGGGTATTTTTTAGCCTTACCTTATTGTTCCGCTCTGTCACCTCACCACATGCTAAGTGCTATTGGTACTGAAAGCTCGTTAAGCATCTTGCACCTACGGGTACCGCCCTAAAAGCCCTGCACAATGCTGTGGGCTATGATCTTAGGGACTATGGATCCTCGGCTTTCGACACTTAACAGTCAGCACACATAAGACCTCTTCCTTCCCCCACCCTCCGAAGTTACCCGTGAATCTCCCCTTCAGATCTTACCACCAAACTGACCTTCTGCGCTCTTCGAAACCTTTTCCGATTCGACGGAATGGTAGTTTTTTTTTCAATCTCGTTTGAGTAGGTGAGACGTATCAGGCTTTCATCCGATTTGTTGTGGATTGAATGATGGATAAACCAGCAAGTAGGGTCTTGCCTAGGTTGAACATGCGCAACTAAAGGGCATAGCTATGTAAACGCAAGGTTTGCTCCAGCCTATGAAGGGAAATATGGTCCCAGACCTGTCTGACCTACCGTTAGCTTTGCTAAAGCAGTACTACCAGGGTAAGGACAGGTGGCATAGCGCAGCCCTCACCAATGTGAGTGACTGGACACCACATCTCGACCAGCTCGTCCCAACGGAGCGAAGAGGCCTCCCCAGCGCGAAAGCAAGCATGGTCAACGAACTACAACTCGGATTCTTATTAGGATTGACCCAACAAAAGTGACCCAGGGGTGGTGTTGCTGGCAATAGATAGATAGAGAGCAGCATTGCATCAGCCTTGACTATTAATAATATAATTTGTCTTTTCCGAGAGAAGCCTAGGAGGGTGCGCTACTCAATTGGACTAATCAAATTGGCTAATCAGGTTAGCTACCGGGATGGGATAGATACTGTCAGTGCCTAGAAGATACGGTCAGTGATAGAACTTCTTCTCAGTTAGTCTAGATAGAATCTAGACTCATCGAACCTGTACTCAGTGAACTATACACAGTGACCTGTTGTCGATACCCCATGCCCAGTTGGACGTGACCTGTTGGATGTGCCCAGTTCAGTTGTGTTCTCCGTGACCAGTTGCAATACCCCGTGTCCAGGAGGTTTTTGCCACAGGGATGGGGCCTACTCACAGGGAAGGGGCCTACTCACACAGCTACACATAGAGCTACTCAGATAAGACAATGATTGAGGTTACACGATGAAGACGCGTAGAGGTTGCAAAATGAGGGTACACAATGAGTACTCATTCAGATCCATTGAGTTAAACGGATTGGATTGAATTGGATTGGATTAGTCCCCTTCGATGAGGCCCCATTGATTAGCTCTAAGTGTCGCTGTAGGAACTCCGGTTCCGTATCGGTAAGCTAAATCAACCCAACCCACAAAGTAGAGACTTCAATATATCCAGCGGCACCCAATTTAAACAGCGATTGATTCTATGTCACTGCCAATCCTAATTGACGCGACGACGAGTGCCCAGCAGTGACGAAGAGTCCCACTGAACTCGGTACCTGCAGATTGAAAAGCCAAAGCCCAAGTGCCCAAGGGAGCTCAACGGGGCGGGGAGAGACCTGAAGTGATTCCTCCTTCGTCCCTGTTGTTACCTCCGTTCTGGTATACGAAAGCACCAACATAGCAATAAAAAGAATTCAACACATTCTTCCCTCCATGCCATTGCATCCGGCATAAAATTAACCCAACGCACAATTGAATGCATTAGTATCGGGGGGGAGATGGAAAAAAGAATAAAACCTGCGACGATGCGTCGTATATAAGTAGGATGCAGCGTATTAGCCTTCCCTCGTTACGGAAAATAAGCGGTAAATGGGTGGAGTGATCAACCCTTCCCCTCCTTTGTCGGGAAAGAGCGTAGCACCTTTTATTTCATTACCTTTGAATACTTATTTTAGCCAGCTCCTATCATTTACGATTCATACCATCTAAACCGGAAGCAGAATCAGAATAAGGAGAGACCAGCGGATAATTAAGTAGCGGGTGTGGAGAGCGCAGGGATTCGGGTTCTGGCTCTGACTCTGTATCGGTATCTGGCTCGGGTTCAGGTAGCAGGTTTGGTTTTCGGGTTCGTTTTGATTTTACTCCCCCCAGAATATATAGGCAAGCGACAGCGATCAACCACACACAAGAATTCCAACATTATTGATCAACCAGCACCAATAAAGCGAGCGTGGAAGTGTATTTATGAATCTATCACCCCACAGACTAAAAGTATAATGAACCAATGGTTATTCCCAGGTCCTAATATTGAATGTGAACGCCCCACACTAACTAAGTAACCCACCCACCATATTTACTTTATGTTAGATCGCTCAGTTGTGGAATCGTCGGCGGATCGGAATTATTCCCCTATGGATTATTCAGTACAGCCAGAACCTTCACCAGAGATCGTGGAACTGCCAGCCAGAAAACTAAAGCCAGAACTTCAAATAAAAAGCTGGATAATGGTCAATTAGAGAGGAGAAAGCCTCGTTGGATGGGCTTCAACGATGATGAAATCTTCGTATTTTGTTCAACACTTATATTGTATTGCGTCCCAACCCGTGGCATGGGTTTGGGGGGGTGGCAAGCCCCTTACCACAGAAACTACCCACCCAATCAGTGTGTAATCGGTGCTATTTATAATGAGAAACCACCAAAGAAAAAGTACAGGTTCGTTAGCGAAGCGGAACATCAATAGAACGGATGTAATGTGATTGAGATGCTAACTCAGGATAAGAGCGTGTGAAGCCACAGCTACCCAGCGATCAGCAAGCAATTGGTGATCAAGCCGCCAGCGTAACACCTACCGATAACCAGCAGCGGAACCGGGCGGGACGAGAATGGAATGGAAGGCTTTCATTTACTGGGGAGATAATGACTGGACATACATAGTGAAGTCCGGTTACCACTATAGTAAGAAGATAAGGGGCTGCCCGCTTAGTTACCGATCGGAAAGAGTAAAAATACTTACCAGGAGCCAGATAATGAGTCTGGTAAGGATTAATAACATGGTTTTTCTATGGAGTTATAGGAAAGTCCTCAAATTGCTCCACCTTGCACATGTGATAGGCAGATATTATAACTGCCTGCCCTAGCCTCATTGAGGAAAAGTAAGGTAATCAAAAGACCGGGAAGTGAGGAGAGGGCGGGGAATCCTGTTATGGCTCATTCATACGCCAGCCATTCCTTCGAAAGATATCTGTTAGCCAGGCAGGTAAGGTTACGATAAAAGCCCTGGCCTTTACTTAAGGAGAGTAAGTAGAACGGTTCAATACGCTACGCTTATCATCGGTCTGAGTGAGCCGAGGGTAAGGTCCCCTTTATTTATTCCCCTCAAAGCATTATAAAAGAGGCTAGATTGAGGGAAGAAAAGAGTCTACTGTACCTGAGCGAAGGGAAGGACCTTATTTCATACGTTACTAAAATTGTATAATATGTAAAGGAGGCATCACTGGACCTTATCTGGCCTTCTTTTTATAATAATATAGCCGATCCTTTTTCCTCCCTTTGGTACGGGACCTCCCTAGACATAGGAAATTCCCTACATATGATTTTGATGCTGGCAACTTTCGCTTTAACTTGTGCCTCCTGCTATGCGACCTCCTGGACGGTTTGTGCAGTAATGGGGTGGCTATTAAGGTTGGTTCAAATGACTGAATCGTATACTAAAGGCTCGGCCGAACCAAGAAGGTAAGATGCGGTACCAAGAATCATAATAAGGTAGGTTAAATAATAAATATTGTGCTGTATCCCCGCCCCGATTTATTCCTTCCTGGCTTAATCAATGGAGCAGTGGGTAAGGGGCAGCACTCCATCTAAAGTAGGGTCAAGCAGTAATCTGGTAAACCAGGTGGGATAGCATTACGTAAGTAAAGGTAGGCTTATCGAGTAAATACTTAAATAGTTACCTAGGTTGGGTTGGTCGGATCGATCCGAAAAACGTCCCCAGATGGGGGGGGGCTCCTACCTCGCCCCGTGTTTGGGGACGTTAACGCACGCGATTTTATAAGGCAAAGTTTAGTTTATATGGGTTAAGACAGGTATGCTCCCTTTTATTACTGATCGTTGAAGGGCTGAGTAGATCAATAGCAGTTGTAAGGAATGGGGAATCAATCAAAGGTATATCAAAGTAGCGGGAGACATAGTGCTATCTCACTTACTTTTTGTTGATGATATCCTACTTTTTGGGGAAGGTTCGGTGAGAGAATGGCGGTACTTTAAAGGAATTATTTATACTTTATGTCTGGCTACTGGCATGGAGGTTAATATTTAGAAATCTTTGCTTCTATTTAATGCTCTTAATCCGACGGTTGAATTTAAGCGAAGTAAACTTTATAACCAACTCACAATAAGAATGCTTCCAATGGAAATTTAGTAGTAATATTGTTATATAGTTTATTAGAAACTTAAAATAGCATATCCTATACAATGGATTGTCACAGAACCATTACAAATGAAAAGGGCTTACCAAGTCATAAATAAAAAGGGCTTTAGCTGAGAGCATGTCTCATGGAAAGAGGCTTTATCTGTGACTACTCCCCCTTTCTTAGCTGTGTTCACTAATTGCTGTAGAAGGTGCAGAAACCCAGTAACCAGCATCTCATTAAATGACTCAGTTTCAGGCTGCAACAACTGTGTGTTGCTGATTGGTTTCTGACTAGTAATGTAAAAGGGCTCTGAACCTGCCATTGGTTTTTTGTCTGAGATTAAAAACTACCGATGCTCAAATAAAGCCTTCTCATATCAGCAATTTATCTAGCATAATTAAACTTAACATTGGCACTGACTATTCCAGTAGACAGAATATCCAAATTACCAGCTTCCGCCATTTTGATATTAGAACCTGAAGCTGCAGCAGCTATGACTGCGAGAATATTAGCTGTCCGGATACCATTTAAGCAATCTGTTTTCCCCGGAACAAGCCTTATCTCTGACAGCAAAGAGACTACATCACTTACTTGTTTGAGGTGCTCTCTGCTATATATTAATTTGAAGAATTTGACCGGGCAGACAACAATTCTCACAATAAAATATCAGAACAGAATAAACTAAAATTTGAAAAATGAAACTTCCATTTCATCCGTTACAAGTGAATGGCAATCTTAAAATAATGTTAAAATATATCTGAATATTGTAATAACCTCCACAAAGAGATTCTGAAGGAATGCCTAAATGCTTCATTCATAAAATAGGAATGAATCATGCTCCGGCTCCCTTATTGTCATAGATCCTCCCGCGCTTTCCTTCATAGTAGGTTTATATAGGGTAGGGGCAGTGTGGAAAAACGAGTAAGCAAGCCCTTCTATTTAAGAGCCTGCCCTATTAATAAAAGTGTTGATTGGTCAAGCCCTATTCCAAAGTAGAATAAATGCTTAAAGACTTCTTAATATCAAAGAAATAGCAGAGTTGCACTACTACTAGCATCTCTATCTACGTGTCGCATATCTACGTTGAAACTTTCCTTTTAATATCATATATCATATATAGGGTGTCCTTACTCCTCCTAACTACGCAACCCACAGACTCTTCCATGGGTGTTGGATGAGTTGGAACAGATTTCCAAAACCTCCTTATTTGCATTTGCTAGTTTTAATTTAAATGATTATTTTTATAGGGTCAGAAATGAATATAATTACTCAGATGAGTAATAAAAGTGGAAGTTATCTGTAAATAAATAAGGCTTTCTCCTTTTATTTTCCTAGTGAAAGTGGTTGCAAAGGAACCAACTTAAGTGAGTTTCAGTGCATGGCTTCTGCTGAGATCACATCTCTACGTGATACTCGACCTTCAATATAAGAAGTTGTTGGGTTAATTAACGAATAGAGGCTAGGTGCAATAAAATCATAGTGGAGCCTTAGTGGAGCCTTGGATTGAATTGAATTGCGTCCATGTTTGTTGGTTTGGGTGGGGACATACACTTTCAAAAACCTACCCCTCGTACCTCAGGAGAGCGCTCTGGTCCTTCTCATTGGGCCTTTCTTTGTCACAAAAGCATTTTAAGGGGGGGGGGTGGTTTAAATAAATAAATCCCAAATTATATAAGGACATAAAAGCGCATTTATGCTAAAAGAACCATGCCTTTTATGAAGGTTCCCTTGTGTAAGCAGAATGACAAGCATTTTGTTTACTTACAAGATTGATCGAGCCATTTTTTCAAGACAGCACTTATTAACTAAACCTTTGAATCCATGTTGGTTTGTTGGTTTTTATAGTAGTAGTAGAGGAGCTAAAAAAAACCGTCTCATTGGGCATTGTTACTTTGAGGAGACACCTTTACGCTTTATGCTCGTCCACTTTAAGTAAGTACTATGCCCGCTTGCATCTATACAGAATAATTGGTCGGTCAAGTGGGCCCACTTATTGATATACTTGATTATACTTATCAGAATTATGGTAAGGCCGCTTCGCAAGTTATTTAGTTTGAGTGACAAACAACACGCCCCGCATCACCCCATCAGGAACGAGCACCGGTTTAGGAATGATCCCGCGAACGACCTCGTTGATTATGATTTGGCTACTGACCCCACCCGCTCCATCCTTCCTACCGAAGAACCTGCTACTTCATTGTTTTCGGTCCATTTCAAATGGACTTTAGCTTATACCCTTGAGTGCACTGAAGTGGGGCACTGTCGTTTGGCGATTACAAACACCTTTTACTTAATAGATGCTTCGAGCCTTGCCCTTTTAGGTTGCTTGCTTTGATTTAACCACCTTCCCATGAGCCACTCTCCCGGGACCGAACACTGAAGAGAGAAAACACTCCCCCATTGATGGATGAACGAGTTGAGAACCTTATAACGAGTGGCGAACAAACCTGTGGTTGAGCGAAAGACAATTAGTGGGTTGATAAAAATAAGGTGAGCTAGTTTATATATGCTGCTACGTGTTTCACATCTGCATGGTGTTAATTTATACAGGTGTAATATATATTATATATATGCGTCGTAGCCATATATAGTGGTGGTGGCGAATATGGTTACTTACCTAACATAAATAATATAATACCGTGATATAGTACAGGCGCAAAGCCTTTAGGCATAGGCAGAGACACTTGCACGAACAAAAATACATTAGGGAGGGAAAAGGAGGGAAGGAAATAGGCACAAGCCGATAAATACTTTAGTCTACACTCACCCCCGGATCTTGGTATAGGGGGGTTCGCTCAAATTCGTTTGACCTAAACTTGCTTTTACACTATACCTCGTACGGAATAAAAAAACTTAGATGGCAGGGGATCCAAGCAGCGATCTGCATATACACATTACACTTTCTGGAAACAATAGAGGCCCGGAATATACGTGGTAAGTCGTTCTTAACTTGCTTCATTAGTCCATGGAGTTATGGATTCTCTTCCAGCATTAATACGTGTAGGTTCTCACAGTGCAAGTTACACAGTTGAGCTACACAATATTGATAAAGGTGAGCACTGGTATGCCACTAATCTGGGAGGGTAGGTTGGTTAAGCCATTAGACCCGGGGAGGGGGAAATAGGGCCATTAAGGCAGGTAAGGTACAGGTATTGTAGTTAGCCCCAAGAGGTGGTAGGTAGCACCCTGTCTCCTTCCTCCTTCTTATTCCAACCATTCGTAGAGAAAAAGTATTTAAATAAAGCTAATTTATCTATATATGATGCACCTTTTAGGTTTCACACGCCGGTCAGATACAATATACAATAGTCATTTACAATAGACGGTTTTCTTTCCCGGTAATCTTAGCCAGGAGGAAAATAATGCCAGTAGCCAGGAGAGGAGGTGCTCATTGCAAGTATCATTAAAAAGAACATTGCCAGAAAGAAGGCATTGCTGCTTATAGCCGCCAGTAGTCATAGATGAACCAGGGTACTCCGCTTGGTTACTCAGATTGGAGAGACACCAGGTTAGTTTACACTAGGACTAGTTAGGGTAGGCAATCAGCCAATTAGTATGAGTCCGTGGGGAGAGACTTCGGTACACTTGCAGGAATGTGTGAGGTGGCTTAGGTAGTGGAGGTCACTTTCATAATGCCCTCCCGGGGGCCGGGCCGAACACTGAAGAGAGAAGAGTCAAAACTACCCTATTTATGCACAAGGTAACAACGCACTAGTAGCGGGCCACTGTTGATAGCCGAGTTGAAGATAACATTCAGGTACGGTCTTATCCAGTGAGGTCTTATAAGGCCTGGCCTTATAAGGTGAGTTAGGCCGATAGTTAGGCTTACTTTCAGGGTGTCAACTTCAGAACTAACATGGCTTATTTGTGAACACCTATATAATAAATCTCGACATCAATCCATTGGAACATCCAAGCAAATCCCAAAGGTCAAACTAGCGTATCCACGTTTTCACGTACGATACTTGCATGAATACGTCCTTGCCATGAAGAAGCCAGTCCCACAGGAATAGGAAGGAGGGGGAAGAATGTGCCTCAGAAGCAAAACGTGCCATTGAAAAAAGAAAAAGAAAAATAAGAAATAATAACTTATAAGAGCTAGCGAAAAACCTTCTTGATGAGCTCGCATAGAAACGTTTACCCAACCCATTTTAATAATATAAAATCCATTCTACACCTATCAGTTCTTAGTGCAAGTAGTTCACAACCTGTAGTACAAAAGAGAAATTAGCTTTGGCACTTTCATCAACTTGTAGTTATCTACCTTCGCTCATTTGGCGGTTGTCCTTCGTCACTTAATGGGTTCGATGAAATCCCCCTGGTAAATCAAATGGAGATTCTCGTGATTAAACTATAACCCTTCTTATAGTTTTTATATAATAATGGATGTTGAGACTCCTCTACGAACTTGACTAAAGAGAGAGCTCTGATTTGTTTGGCCATTATACCCAGGGAGGGGGGCTAGATTGAGTAAATCACACTGGTAAGGTAGTGGCATTCACGCAGGTTGGGTAGTGTAAGTCAGGGAGGTGCGTGATGTAGTCCCAGTGGTGAGGTGCACCCAAACCCCCCCCACAAATTGAACCATTCCAGCAGCAAAGAAGTGGAAAACAATAGCAAAGAAGTGGAGAACATATGGCGG
>Ga0233342_1000098_pt1 | contig 26887 bp, 10 predicted proteins | sample GEONDECOMP273_FD_180706 | JGI IMG/M metagenome (GOLD analysis project Ga0233342, IMG submission 180706) | Leaf litter microbial communities from Shasta-Trinity National Forest, California, United States - GEON-DECOMP-273 | ecosystem: Environmental > Terrestrial > Plant litter > Unclassified...
GTTTACGAACTACGTATCCACCTAGAGAGACCTAGACCTGTTAGAACTAGACCACTTGGCTTGGATGACTTAAGCGTTTAGGCAGGTACGGTAGCTATAGACCCGAGCAGAATGATACATAGCATAACAGGCATGAAACCCTCTCCCTTTGGTCGAGCGGCTCCGCCCCTTCCTTTACCTTCTCCCTTACTGAAGTGTTTACGAACTATATGCACTAGACCAATTGGATTAATGAGGCGCTTCAGAGATATCGATCGCTAGGAACCCCCTTATAGTCTCCGGGCAGAATGGCATGACACACCCTTATACTTTCCCCCTCTTACTTATGTGTTTACTCACTTTCCCTATACCCATTGGATTAATGAAGGAAGCGAGCAAGGTACGGGACTGCTAGAGAAACGGGCGGAATGACATGGCAGGCATGATACAACTCCTGACTTGGATGTGTTACCTTTCCACCTTAAGACCTATATGCCCTATACCACTTGGATTCATTACGCGCTTTGGATATATCGCTAGAGCGGAGGCATGGCCTTTATAAAACGTTCTTACCCTTAGACCTTATATGTTTACGAACTAGATCACTTGGATGATGAAAGCGCTTAGGCAAGTACGGGACAGCTATAGAAACGAGCTGAAATAGCAGGGCATTGATCGCATGAAACAACCTTAGACTTAGACCTTACTTATGGATTTGTTCCCTGTTCCTAAAGCTATACGCCCTAAACCACTTGAATGAATGAAGCGCTTCAGAGGGAGAGCTATGAACCCATTATCAGTACCACCGGACTGCTATAGCATGAGACACCTATTATACTTAGGACCTACTCAACTTTACTTTATGTTATATCGTTGAATCGTCGGATCGAAACTGCCCTATTAATTCATTACTGCCAGCAGAACTTATTAGATTAGATGGGGATGAACAAACACTTTTACCATTTGTAATTTACCCTTTATAAACTTTAATACTTTCTGTTGGACAGCTCAGTTGTTGTTGTGGTGTGGGAGGAATTCTCCATGGGAACTGCTCTTGCCTTATAGATTCAATACAGCCAGACAATCTTGGAAAGGCGAGCTCACTTGGGTGCGTGGCGTGGGCTGAACATTGCTATTTACTTTAGATGCCTACAAGACTTTAAGTTGGACAGGAAAAGAAGGAACCACCAGTCCTGGGATCATAAGAACTTAACTGCCTTTGGAATTTACTTGGGAACCTATGCATCAGACCTACTCCTTCCCTCTTACAGCCAGTTAGCCATACGCTTTCTGTTCGTTCGCCCTATGGGTCAAGGTGCCCACTTGCTCGCTTTTCTGCCGCATCGGTAATTACGTATATAAAAGATAAGATAAGGTTAAGGTTGTTTCATGCCATCCATACTCATCCTGTACTGATCTTCCAGGTGGAATTGGGCAGCCCTCCACTCCATTTTGCTTGATTTAATTGGCTCAAGTTCCATCTTAGAAGATCTTACATCTACCTATCCTCGAAAGAAAGAAAGCCCTATCTACCTATCCAACTATAGTTCCGATTCATAATCTCTCTATTGGAACTATCTATAGTTGGGGATGGATAAGAGTTCGGAGTGCAGAGCTAGAGGAAACCCTGGCATTAAAAGTTGAAAAGAAATAAACCCCCGGTTAGGTTTATTACGTACAGAGAAGATTTACTGTCCGGGATATTGTTGAGGCCTGGGCATACTATATACGTAACATGATGTGATGACTGCGAGCCCCCGATAGGGAGGTAGAGATATGGGTTTATATCATATGACTGCCTATAGTTTCCTTTGGCCGACCATTGGGCAGAACGATCTAGAGTTGCCCTTTTATTAATACTGGGGCCCGGTATCTACCTCTCTCTCAACTGTGAATGGTATCTGCCCCTCGCGAGCTGAACCCTTATGCCAGCCGCTTTAAAGAGAAAAGAAAGGGGAGAGGTTAGCACGGCGAGCCGTGTTCGAAGTCTTTTCGGGTTTCTTTTTCCCCTCTGCGTAGGTTGAATAACCTTGCCGAAGTGGATAATAGCCTATATCTTTGGATTATAGACGGCATAATCCCCTCCATCTTTAATGATATAAAGAATTACTTTCAGATTGAGAGCCAGATCCAAAGTTCTAGGTAGTAAATGGTAACTAGAGGTAATAAGTCTTTGCATAATTACGTATATAAAGAAGGACTTTCAGATCGAGAGCCAGATCCAAAGCTATAGGAAGTAAATGGAAAAAGAAAAGATTGGTCAATATCTAATTCTGCTATTGAACCTCTCTCCTATCCTATGATCCCTTCTTCTGTCTTTATTTACGTCCTTATCCCTGTTATTCTCTTCATCGCTTTGCTCTTCCCCGATTCCGATATGACTACTGATAGTGGTGAGTTTTCTTTGCCTTCTCTGCCTCTTCGACTAAGGCTTTTATCAAAGAGGGGGGAAGGTCATTATATTTGCGACTCCAAGTTGGGCCTTTTTCCTCAGCGGCGCGGCCTGGTAGAGCGGATTTATATAAAGTAACCCGAAGTTCAGACTGAGACGCTCTAAAGTTTACTCGAGGGGAACTATACGGCTACGTGGTAGTGAAGCTTACCCTCATGCGATCGATTCCTGAGTTACAACTATAATGCAGGTACGCTTTGATTGTACATAGCAAGGGAACTGGAAAACTTACACCTCTCAAATATCTAATCGGTACCTAGATTAGACTGTGCTGCGTGGAGTAATGATATAAGGAGATATGAGTGCCTAGGTAAGTGGTTATCTCATTACTAATGAGAAGGTAATTGTCCCGTAAGTTTTCGGCGTCTTCCTGCGAGCTTGAATCCTTGTATGTTGCAGAGGAGGTAGGGTCTAATATGCTGCAGCTAAAGTAGTAGTGTCATCGGGAGAAGAAGTGAAGAAAGTCGAATGTTTGAGATAATGACTGGGATAAGGTAATGTCGATGTTCCAACTACAGGACTAAGTATAGGATAATAAGTCGGATTGTATGAAAAACCTCGTATTGTTGAAGTAACAGATGCTAAAAGGACGTTCATGTGTTCGTCTCCGTCAACCGAAAAAGTGAACGGACGGGGACTTGTGCTTGCGGTCTGATATTTATACGTAATATTGTTACTTCGCTCACGTAATAAAGGACAAATGAAAAGCTACTTACTTATTTAACTACGTTAAGTGGTAGGTCTTACTTGACTTATCAGGAGTTTCTAAGGTCTTTACTGCTCAGGGGGGTATTAACCTCTCAGTAGTTGTTCCTAAGGTCGACTGCTAAGTTTAGGTCCTGCCTTCTAAATAGTACGACTTCACTTACTTATTTCTCTGAGCATATTTATTCGAGCTGACTGAGCTGTCTGAATAGCTATTGACTTCTTTTCTTTATGGCGTAGTTACGTATTTTCTTATAGCCTTATATTTAAGAAAATATCTATGTCGAAATAACCTATATAAGTTATTCAATATAGGCCCGATCTATTATGACTAAATTGGGCCGGAAGGACCCTGCGCGTTAGGTTCTAACGACAACCTTAAATATCTTCACCTTTCTCCCTCATGCATAAATATTCAATATCCTCTTTGAATCCAAGCTTCCCTCCAATGTCCAAGTGTTTTTAAGTGGCTTTCTGTTAATTCTCCTTACAACACTTTTAGTTGAGAGTTTTTATTTAGTCTATTATTTTTTGCATCATATAATTAAGATTTCGTGCCTATAACCGGTCGAATTATAAATTTCTGGGAAATTATCTACGGCAAAACACATGATTAGGTGCTTCTTCGTACTCTGCCTCAGGTAGGAGCTGCAGCTAAGTTAGCATCACCTGTTATATAGTAAGCTTCAGATCCTCCAGTCGAAGACCCAGAACCATCAGTTGCATCCTAACCAGTTCCAGTCATTGTGGACCCAGGTGCATATGTATATCCTACAGTCGCGGTTATAGTTTCCATTGGGGAGCCCCACATTCGGAGGTAGAAAAGCAGTGAATGCGCCAATTGATCAAGCAGAAGCAATTTAATCAGCATAAAAGCAGGCGGAGGCTATGGTTGTAGAGAAAGATCCATATGCAGATCCTCTAGCAACAGATCGATAGCTTGCTCTAGGGCGAATCCTTGTGCTAGCTCTCCCCCCCCTCCCATTCATCCGTCCAACTATAGTTCCTAAGTAAAGCCAGGAGTACAACTAGGTTAAAATCTGAAAGTTTAAGCGCCTATTCCTGTTCCATAATACGCAGATGCTGATCCTAGCATTGCAGATTCAGAACCACATACAGATCCTGTTTACTAAGTCTCATAACCACCCCTACAGATCGAAACCCATTTTGACTCTACTGGCGAAGGCTGCTTTACATTTACACCTTATTTGAAACAGCATTTACAGATTGGAACACATGCATCAGATGACGGAACAACACCTATAGTAGTAACAAATGCGAATGTCGAAATAAAACTTGTTGGAACACTTGCAGATGCTGGTGTAACAAGCTATCGAAGAACAATAAGGTATATTTGCACTATAACTGGCGGCTAAGATGCCGGCTCGGATGCTTTAAATGCTGCCTCTTCCTCTGCTACTGATGCTATTTAATTGATGTCTCTACCGCATATACGTATGCATTGAAAAGTTGTGTTTAGCATTGGTTTTTGCACTTAAGAAGTTTAGACCTTATGTTCTAAACCAGGAAGTCAAAATTATACGCAGAGATGATCCTCTGAAGTCTCTAGCCTAAAAGCCATATTTTACAGGCAGAACTGCAAAATGGATCTTACTTATGCAGAAATTTCATCTTTAGTTAAAGTCACAAAAGTCGGTGAAAGGCCAAGTCATAGCAGATCATCTAGCATAATGTCCACTGCCAACAGAGAAACCCATCGATGACTCTCTCCTAGATGAGGAAGTCATGGAACCAGCCTTCTGTCAACATCTAGATGCGTGGATTCTTTATTTTTATGGTGCCAAGAACAAACTGGGGGGGCAGGGGTCGGGATTGTTATTTGACCTCCAAACTAAGAACCCCAGTACTTTACTTATATATTACAGTTTGATGTCACCAACAATGCCACTGAGTACATCGCCTTTATTATCGGACTCAGAGCTGCTTAAGACTTTGGGGTGAAGGCCCTAAACATAATTGGAGATTCCTAGATTGTATGCTCTCAAATCAAGGGGGCATACACAATAAAAAATGATACTTTGAAGAAGTACCATACAATCAGCATAAACTTATTTAAAAAGTTACAAATAATTGAAAATAATAAACGTCCTTAGATCGACGTAAGGAGATCGAGCAACTTCGCCCCTCGAGTTGTAAACGTTTATGCTTACTTACTGGCTTTATCAGTAGCGACAAACTCATCCCCGACAAAACCATAGACAGATTACGACTCAGCGTAGCTTCGAATGTGATTCGAGTTCCATATGATCTTATTTTAGAGACAGAAGTCCAGGATCAATTGAATCTTCTCCATATAAGTGAAAGCTTGCAAAAAAAATCCGAGGAATAATTGCTTGGCCGCCAAGATAAGGCGAGGAATAATTGCCAAAATAATCTGAGGATTCAAATTCACAAGAAGCTCACTGATCGCGGTATCAGGGCATCCAAAACTACCTTTAGAATGGAATTATCCTAGAATAAATTACTCATAAAACCTTAATCAATTTTATTACAAATGCTTCTAGGAGGTACATAGTAATCAATGGAGTCCTATATCGAAGAGGAATGTTATTAAGATGCCCAAATAAAATAGAGGAAAACACAGTTTTTAAAGAAGCTCATGCCAATATCTGTGGTGGACATTTTAGTACCTTAGCCTTAGATAATAAAATCCTAAACGTGGGCTATTATTGGCTAACTATACACGAGGATGTAAAGAACTTCATCAGGAGAGGTGTGAACCATGTAAGAGGCACGCCAACCTGCCTGGTTCACGCACCCGCATATGGACTTATTCCATCTAATCGCCATGGCCATTCTCCCTTGGGTCATTTGATATCATCGGTCAAAGAAACCCTCTATCCTCAAAGGGACATAAGTTCATTATCATAGCGATAGATCATTTTACCAAATGGGTCGAAGTAGCCCCGTTGAAGAGAGTAAAAGGTTCAATGATTGTAAAATTTATCCTCGAGCATATTATTTGCAGATTCGACATACCATATGCCATTATATAAGTCAATGGACCACAGTTATGCTCCTCTGAGTTGAAGGAACTACTGGACAGATTAAACATTAAACAAAGATTATAAACTCCCCTATTATCCTCAGGGTTATGTGTAGGCAGAGGCAACAAAAAAGAGAATAGTCAGAATCCTAGCCAGAACTGTAAAGGCAAATGGTAGAGATTGGCATCAACAACTATTTTATGCACTTTGGGCTTATAAGGCCAGTGTCAAGACTGCTACGGGGGGTGGCAACCCCTTTCTCAATTGTGTTTGGCACAGAGGCAATCCTCCCTTATGAGGTGATTCTACCATCACTCTGAGTTACATTTGATGAGCTTATCCCAGAATCATAGAGACACATTATTCAAATTGCAAAATTATACACTTTGGACAAAAAGAGGCTTAAGGCATTGGAACATGCTCGAGTATATAATGATCGAATAGCTCGAGCCTACAACAAACATTTTATTTATAGGGATTTAAAAGAAGGAGATTTGTATTTAGGCAAAATTGAAAATCCGCTATTGACAGAGAAGGAAAAGGTAAGTTCGAACCCAACTGGGTCGGTCAGTGTATATTTTAAAGATCTCCACGATGACTTCATGCTAAGAACTAAAGTCGTCTAAGATGCCTATATAACGCCCAGTTGACTGCTGAGTCTAATTCCCTATTGGTTTTAAGTACCAATCAACTTAGCTTGCTAGTATTGTATTATTGTACGATGCACCCTTTATGTTTGGTGACATGATGTGGGTTATAGTGCGTCGTCGTTTCCTGTTTATAATATATAAATATGATGGTAAGTGATGGGTATAAGTGGGTTGAAAAACTGGTTCTACGTGGTGATAAGTAGTGTCGGTTGCCCTAAATGTAAAGGTATTAAATATTTCTCATTAAGTGTACAACAAAAGGTGGTCGCTGTATCTTAAGTGCCAACAAAGGTAAGTGGTTGATGATAAAACACCGAAGTAGTAGTAGTGGTTTCTCGATGCATGCTTCTCAATCTAAACAACAACCTTATAAATGCATGAACAGCAGTATGTGCCCTGTGTTTATAATCTGGAAATATGCTTGTGTTCATTGAGCAAAGTAAGGTGGTTAAAACCCGGGGTATAAAAATAATAGAATCTAAGAATGAAATATGGTTCCTACCAGTCTTAATGTCCCTTTCAAAATCTGCGTCGTGAGGTGTAGTGGATTAAAGTGTAAATGTAGGTCCTTCATAACACCAACAACACAGCTTAGATTGGACTTTTAACCAATAAACTACCCATGACTTAGACTTATTATCTCTTTGAATACTATATTAGGAACAAAAAAAAGAACCAAATGAAGATATCCCATTAGTTCACTAAAAACATAAAGGAATAGACTCTATTCAAAGGACTCTCCTCTTATAGAATCCTTAGGAAACTCAAATGAAATAAATGACTCAGTACATAAACTATATCTATTATTAATATTAGACAATATTAGTATTATTAGGATTAGGAATAGAACTTAGCTTACAACTCCAACATTAGGAAGATTATACTTAACTTGTTCTTATATTAGTTCTATTATACTAGACTTATACTTTACTTAGGAGCTATTAGACTAGAGTAGCCATAATCGATTAGAAAGATTATAGAAAGATATTATACTATGAATATTATACTCTTATCCCTTGGAATCTTAGACTTACTCGCTTGTTTCCTTATATATATATATTCTTTCTATGCTACTGCAAAAAGTGGGCTATTACTTCATCTCCTACTCCACCCATTATTAGTTCATAAACCTACCCCATACCTTGTAGCCCAAACAAAGCAAAACCACCCTGACCCATCCATTTAGCGATCAACACGACTTCCTCTCAAAAGAATAAATACTTAGAAAGGGTTAAAAACAATTAGAAGGAATCCCAGATACTTACCTATACCTAGTCACGGCAAGCAACCTATAACTTGGTATAGAACGAAGATACTGTTTACTCTATAAGAAAGATAAGGAAGATACTGAACTCATTCTTAGCTAACTCCTTACTTGGAACATAGAACTTATAAATCATTAGTTATTACCTTGGAATCTATTACTTCTATTATTATTTTCAAAACAACTAACAACAAGGAATAGGCTCTGATCTTATCATTAGTAAATGGAATATATTACTTGCAATATAGACTCTTCCTATTCTCAATATTAGACTCTAAAAGTAATATTATATTCTCTTAGGATAGCAATAACAGAAAAGATATTAGACTTTACTCTAACTATAACTCAACTTAATTACTAGAACTCAACATAGCTCCTACAACTAGACTAAACTCCTACCTACTTTAGCATGTTTAACTCTACCATAAACCCCTAATAAGTTGCCCAGAAATATAGCTTACCATACACAAGGTTACCATACACTTCAATTTGAAAATAGGAATGAAATAGATAAACACGGAGAACAAACAACAAGTACAGGGACAAACAACAACTTCTATTACCCTATCAATGAAATCAAGTTACATGAAAACAACCCATACCCCCATTCAATTTACTCAGATCAATACCAAGGGACACAAACTCTTAGCTCAAATAAAGGGATTAGAATATGGATTATCCACAGCCCCGCCCGCCACCCCTATTTAAGGGGAATTATTCTTCTTTAAGCAATTACCACATCTATTCTGTATATTGAAATAAGGAACATAAGCCAGCCATTTATGAATTCTATCACACAAGGAAACAGATACTTGGGACAAATAGATATTTATTATAGAAACAGCAACAAGGAGCAAAGGAACTAGGAACAGATATAAATTTATATTAGAACAGCAGCAACAGGAAGAAAGAACCTAAAAACAGATAGATATTTATTATACTCATCTTATATTTGAGAACGTAAAGACGCAATGTAGACGGGCAGTTACCGTGGTGAGAATGCGGGTATTGTCTAGCGGGAGCTACTATTTGCATCAAAAGAAAACACCTATGATTATAAGGAAGTGTATCTTCTTATCTGCTGAGAGGCCATTGATAAATCGATGTATGGTAGGTAATATGTTAAAAAAAGTATTATTATAGTGGATACTAAATGGTTTAACCAGATCTAATAAAATGATGATAAGGCAAATCATGGATATTGAGAATGATGGTGAGTGAGAAGAGCATGAGGGGATTGTATTCGGGCTGAGGATTAACCTTCTTTGGAGAATAGCTAAGATACCTACTCTATAGCATAGATCTTAACTAATTAGATGGATATCCTTATCTCTGTTAGTACTGCATAAAGTTATTAAGTTTGTATAAAATATTTTAATAGCCTTGGTACTATGAGACATTTTCTAAGACCCCAAAATTTGGTTTGAGGATATGCTTGATAAAATAACTACTACCTCTGCTTTGAACATGAATACTTTGGAATTAGTATCGAAACCTCCATGCAACATAATAACTTAGATGGCAACAAAGTAATTTACATGGTTAAGGATATGTCCAAGTGTTCCATTGTGTGGTTCTTTACAGTAACGACGCATAGGGTGCTATCTTAATTAATCAACCGTATCCGGTGAAGCCCGGCCCAAACAATAGAATAATGCCGTACCTCCTAAACATGACTCCAGCAAGTGTTAGTTTTCGAAGGGCAAGACCTCATTGGGATGCAACCGTACCTATCCAGCCGTGGAACTTCACCGTCGTATGAACCATAGTTGCGTATATAATAAATGCTATGATTTATTTCCCGTCGTGATCCAAAAGCTACGATTGATCTCCCGCCCGTCGTGGAACATCCATCTCGATCGCAAACCACCACATAAACCACCTCGATGATCGAGCATAATTACATATATAAATAATGACTGGAAGATCGCGTTGGATTATGAAGTACCTGTCTAAGAGAAACCGCTGCCCCAAAGACCTTCTACGCGAAGTGGGTATCCGGCGGGAGTAACTAATAGGCTTCGCACCTTCGACGAGCACCGAATCTAGCATAATTACATATATAATCTTTTTGAAGGAAGGGCTTCCAAACCACTTGCTGAATGAAGGAAAGCACCAAGGGAGCGGGTTATATATGAGATTATGCAATCCATCCATGTAGATATGCGACACGTAGATATGCAAGTTGTTAGGGGGTGCACCTCACACTGGGGACTACTCCTCCCTCTGGCCTCTCCGATACGGCCAAATGGGGTCTACACCTCTCTCTATAGGGTATGTTGGCAAGGGGACTTCTATCATAGACTTTTTGAATAGGTGTGGAGATAAGGAGTTAGGGGTATGACCTATCTTTATTGGCTAAGAAGGAAATCACTTTCATGTCCCGATGATGGAGAGATATTTTTTACCCTGACCTCCAAGAAAGGGGATATTTGAGCTAAGAAGAATAGTGATAGATGCGAGCGAGTATCACGTAGATATGCGACACGTAGAGTGCTTGTACATGTTATTCCCCTCCTTGCTTGCTTCACAATTGCATAGTAAACTCTTACCTGCTGTAGCAACACGTCTAGCCACATAATCTCTCGTATCATATGGGAGGGGGAAATATCCTATCTCGGTTCTGGTGACCGGGGTAAGGTGAACGAAGAGTACCCGCGATGAGGGGATTATAGCGGATGAGCAGCTCCCATGGAGATTATTCCCACTGGATTATTCCCAGGAATTTATTATCTATCTATATCATAGGTAGTCCCAGCCAGGAGTCCTTGCCGCGATCTAAGTGTCTTTCGTGCAGGGAAATGAGGGTACCAACCTACCTCCTCAATGGAAAAGGTCAACGTAGATATGCGAGAGTTTTGTTGAGCCTCTCAATCAACGACATCCTGCCCCTTGGTAAACTCTGGTCCTAGTCCCATGCCTTAAGGTAACTTGCCTTCTTAGAGTTCAACAAGTTTAGTCCATAAAGAAATAACTACTAGATAGAGTTGTTCAACTTTTGTGAGTCCAAATAGTAACTATAAAAACTATTTCTAGAAAAAAATAACCACTTCTCAGAGCGTAAGCAAGTCCCTGAGCGTAAAAGCGAAGAAGCTGCTCTCCCTCCGGAGGACAGTAGCTCCGTGAGAGTGAAAGCCCTCTAACTAAGAGAAAGTGAAATAAGCCTTACGGTACACTTCCGGGTGTTTGTCTCCATCCCCATAAGGTAAAGAAATTAGCTTTCTTTCAACTTGCTTTTATCTAACCTCTTCTCTCTCTATGTTGAGAAAGCGAGACTTCCCTATTTGTGTTGTTTAGTGTACTGGAACAGAGAGAAAGCTGGCATGACTACACCTACACAAGAAGAGAGAACTGGCCTGTTGTAGTCCCTGCATTGACGACCATACACAACAACTCTGAGCCCCTGCCTGGTCTGTTGTTTGATGAGGTCTCTCTCCATTCTTACTCTGTTCCACTGTTGTGTTTAATTAGAATAAGTTTTCTTTTCCAACCAACTAACTTTGTGTTCCTGCCCCGACCGAACCTGCTGAGGCCATTGATAAATCTTTCTATATTGTCTGGTGGGTGTAATGAATGTAAGAAAGAAAGAAAGTAGTATAGTGTACATGGAACTTCTTATTAATGGAAAAAAATAGTCTTATTCAGTTAAGGCTGCCATGGAACTTACTCTAAAGGGTAGTAGTTGGACTAAAGGCAAGTGTAGTGTATAGCTTATGTAGTTATAGCTTACGGAAACAACTCTATAGTAGTTCTTACACTATAGCCTAGGGTATTATAGTGGATTATGGAGTTCCCATGGATTATTGCCATTCCCAGGAAGGAATAGATATTTCTTACCCATAGAGAGACTGCAGGTATAATAGCTCTAGCTCTAGTATCTAGCTCTAGCAATTGATGCGAGTATCATGTAGAGATGCAGTGTCATATGTATAGATCCCAACATAAAGGCTTTCACGTATTTTACTAAGAAAGGCTGCTAGGGACTATTTCCCCATTGGAACTTACTGCGGCGTGGGACACAACCTAAGTTGGTTGGAACTAAGGCTACTGAAGCTAGTCCAGTTCATAGGGAAGGGAAAACAGAAGACTAAGGCAAGTAATAAAGTTACTCTCAACTACACTTAGTTCCATAGTTTGATTAGTGATGATAGTTAATGGTGGCTTCGCCTTGATGGATAGTGTTGTGTGAGCTAAAGCTCTAGCTATTATAGTGTGAGCTCAGGCTGAACTACAAAGAATAGATATTTATTATATAAATTTATTATCATATCATAGTAGGTAGTCCTCCCAGCCAGCAGGTTCCTTATCTAAGTCCCGGGGATTAACGGGGGGATAATGTGGTGGGATTTACCACTCCTCCCTATCGATATCTATTAGTAATAGAGACTTTATTTAGTCTATGCCCTATGGTTTTTATGGTGCCTCTTACATCCAAGTAGAATGAGAGCTTCAGAAGTTCCTCTCTTTAGATAAAATAATGTAGACAACAACTTATTCTAGTTTTTTCGCTGACACTCAGGGGACTAGCTTCACTTACGCTCAGCTCTATGCCTCTTTCTCTATTTCAAATAATGGGAGACTATAGCCTAGTACCTTACTTACGTTTCTAAAGCTAATAGTATTTACCCTATGGTAAGTCTATACCCATATGGACTGGACAACCTTCCTTAAGGCTAGTATTACTTACCCTTATATAACTTCTATTTCTTATGCACTAATTTCTTATGCACTAATTTTTAAGGTTAACTCCAGCTATCAGTCTCATTTAGAACTAGAGAGATTGAACTACAAAGGAAAAGTGAAACGTAGAATGCGATATCATATATCGATGTATTTATTTCATGGGTAGATAGTTAGTTGTGAAGGCCTGTTTAGCTAGCTGTCTCTGCTATGGCTCCAACGAATGTCTGATTCAGCATGTTTATATGGGTAACTTCTTTTCTCCTTCCTATCCGCATAGTGAAAGCTGTAGTCCATGTATATATACTTCCCCATTTTCTACATCCATAGATAACTTGCCTTAGTGCCTTCAATCAAGATCTTCAGAAGGTTTGTGTATCTTATTTTATGAGGTTGAATACAATGTAATCACTTGCCGGAAAAACCATTATGGGGACATGGCATGGCTGGTCGGTAGTCTTCCCTCTCGCTTGATCGGGCGCTGCTAGGTAGGGTAAACCCTAAAATAAGAAAGACTTTCCTTATGGCTGCTGCAATGTGGACTGTTGTGGGGCTGGTCTACGTGGTGGGATATCTTCTATTTCCTCTCGGCTATGGAGGGCCTTTTAAGGGTGCAAGGGCATCCCGTTGATCATAATAAAATGAAAAGAAGTTGGTCATCTTGATTGTGTCTGGGTAATGTAGTAATTAAGATAGTCTCTTCTATTAAGTGTCTGGGACTTTATTCTATAGTAGTTGGACTAAAAAAGGCAAGTAGTAGTATAGTAGCTTACGGGGAAACAACTAGTAGTTTCTTACACCACTACAGGGAATCAATATTATTCTATTGCTATTTTGGAAATATGGAGTGTGGAAATATGGGGAATAATTACATCTATAAACTGCCCTATCTCTTCCCATTATTGTATGAGCAGCGGAGCCTAGGGATTATAGCGCGGATTAGAGCTCCCATGGAGATTCCCCAGTGACTTACTAAAGGCTTCTGGCTGAAGGATAAAGGCTTGGTTTGTAAGACTCATAATCCAGCTCCTCAATAAATCTCATTCTGTAACCCCCTGCCCCCTTCCCCCTTTCGTCGGGTTTTCAATCTGTCCCCTTCCATCCATCCCCGGTTCTTCTCCCAGCCAGTTTCGTTTCATCTCAAAGCAAGCCCACCTCTTGTCCCAGCCTGCCAGTAACTCTTGAAGCAAGTAAGTAAAAGCATTCCACTGGTTCTATTTTATCCTACTCCTATCCCAGTTTTTACCAGGGTTGTTTTTTATTCTCCCGGCCCAACAGCTTAAGAACCAAGCATAAAATCCTTTTCTCTCTGGTTGCACCTTACGACACTATAGCTCGTGGGCTGCTTTCTTGTTACATACTGCCCACTTTGGATGGAAAAAGAAGACTGCCCACTTAGGAGGTCAAAACCAGAGCTCATTAACCAAAGACTACTTCGTAATAAACACTACCTTGGTGATCCGTCTCACCTCAGCAACGTGGACTATTTTTCCATTGGCTCTTGAGCTACTCAGCTCAGCTCAACTCCGTGTACTCTGGGTACTGGGTCCGGAAGGCAATAACTATGCACGCTTGGAAAATTGTGTATCCGAGAGAAACGCTCATAAAGGGGCGAGGGCAGGAGCCACTCGATCAACCCTCCACCCCAATAAGTTATTATGGTATAGTTTATATTGAATAAAATCCAGTCGGTACAAAACATGGTTCCTACAAATAATCCTCTCATAACCCTCAATTTGTTCCAAGCTAATTTGTTGCCTGATCCAAATCTGTAGGCAATCAAATAATATCTTTCGAGCATCAGCCACCTCCCTTCCCTTCTATTCTTCCCTGACTTTTACTTCCTGAGAAGAATATGTGTCTGGCATCCTCAAAAGGTGCCTAAGTATAATAAAATAAATTAAGGTATGAACTGCATCTCCGGTAAGTGATTACGAGGTAGAGAGTTCGAGGGCTGCTATGATTTTGTCGTGAGGGTGGGTCTAGGTCTATAGGGTCGAGGGTTTTAGTAGGGCAAAACAGTAAATGAGAAGGTGGTTTTATATATAAGATCTAGGCCAACGAAACTTAGTTAGTGGCTTCATTCCTCTTGGCTATCGAATAAAAACTTATATATTTATATATTGCATATGTTTACAATATTATGAAATGGGAATGATGAAAGCTCAGCTCGAATAAAGAAAGAAAGTCAAAGAGCGGGAGAGATATATTATGTTCCCCATGTCAACTAGATTATGTTCCCCATGTTCCCAACTGCCCACCTACAAGCTGAGCCCCGGGGACCCCACAGGTGGACCTAGACCGTTGAACCTACCTGAGAGATTCTTCTGCTTGTCCGTGAGGATCTTACATTAACTAGGAGGAGTGTGAACCGATAAGAAGACCATGTGACCAACACAGACTGAACGGGACGGGACAATGTGACGACTTAGCTGGCTAAACAAATAAAGCTTAACACGTATAAACAATGAATGCTATTTTCCTACCTGCTGCAACAACTAGACATAGCGACGAGAGAGAGACATGGTTCATATACGTCGATTCACCGTACGACCTCTTTATATTTGATTGTGGGCCTGCTAGATTGATTGGATTATATTTCTCAGATTGGGATTTCTCAGATTTACTTGCCCCCGGGCCCCCGAAAACCTCCAGCTGGCAACACTGATAGGGGGACAAAAAAACCTTTCCAACTATAGCCCCCGGAAACCCAACCCCCAGCGGACCTAGACCCACCAGTCCACCTACTCGCTGATCCATTGCTGCTTGCTTGCTGGGAGAAATAATGGGAGACATCCTTGATTGACAACATGGGCTGGTCGAGAGAAACCGAAGCTGGGAGAAAGAACACGGCTGTGCTTGCTGTTTGCTGGGAGAAGACGGGATGGGAGATATATTGAAAAGGAAGCTTCAGCTAGTCCTGGGAGAAACCCTTTATATTGACTTTTGAGCAACTTGGAAACAATATTCTTATAGTTTTTTATACCTTATACATACTCCAACTGAACATTCAAAGTGAATACCCGTTCGGTGCATTCCCTCTCCCTGCTGGTCGAGTCCCTCCGGGTCCTCGTACCTCGGGAATGTTTGACTTACTTAATAAAATTGCATTTCACGGCATTTAAACGAACGGATGAATAACAAAGCCAGCCAGGATTGCAGCGATTGCTGAGAGAAATAGATTATATAAACGTTTTCGTTCTTTATAAACGCCTTTTTGAACCTTATATGATAATGGGTCACTTGTACTTAAAGCAATTTCTTTTTCAGAAGATCGCCATTTCACGAACTTTATCTATTATTGACGCGGGATGGGGAGCTGGGGCAGGAGCTGGATGGATCGGGAGCTAACTTGGAAGCAAGGCTCTTTAAACTAGGGTTTCTATAATTATTCCCTCTTTGAACCAGGGGTCAATATGAAGTTCCTATTTTGCTCGTATTTATGGCTCCTTTTTATTTCTTTCAACGGGTGTTTTATTTCCCTGTTCCCGGGGCTCTGTCTTTAATCAACCAAAAGGGCTCATCATCATAATGAAAATTAAACAACCAGGACTATTTCAACAGGGCAATATGAACCATAGCTATAACAGGCTCCTTATTTTATTAAACAACCGGTGCTCGTTCTTCGCGTGATGCGGGAGAATGGGGTAATGCAGATGGTGAATGCGGTAATTAGAGAATGCGTACTGTGTCTCCTTCCTGTTCACATGTACTGGGCATACTGAGCAGGTGGAATACGGGAACTGGGCAGGCAGGCAGGTGGTGTCGGTGGTCACGCTATTGAGTGAATGATGGGTAGGTGATCCCCTGTGAGTGATGGGGAGTTTAGATGGGGAATGGGATCTGCGAACCAGGGAAAGGATTTATTATACAAAAAGAAAGACTTTTTCTTTTAGGACAGGCACCACAGCAGAGAAAGGCATCTGAGCCCTTTATTGGTAAGGCATCGTTCATTAAACCGTCCATACGGTTCATGAATCAATGCTTGCTTATAGATAGAGAGCTTTCTCTCCATTTATTTAAGGTCGTTTTATAGACGTTTTAACAGCTGACCTCATTCGAAAGCTACGCGAAGGGAAGGACCCGTCCTTGGTTCTATCAATAGTGTGTGTGAGGGTCCCGTTAGGGAGGGGAGGGAAAGCCTACCAACCAGTCCATATCCTTATTTCGGCAAGTAGTCCCCTTACTTACTTACTGGCTTTCAATACGATACGTCCGCCCTTGTCTTTCCCATATCTATCCTTACCTTAATGGAAGCAAGTAGTTCCTATGTTCTACCCGAACTAAGTCCTTAAGGTTATCCCAACCCTCAAATGAAAGATAGGGTTTTTAAGTTATTTCTTGGCCGCCATAGAAGCGACAAGAACTGCTTTTCAGTTGGGAGCTGGTGCTTTAAATAAAGACTTTAGGCATTTATGCGACCGATAGCACTCGACCTATACGAACGATAGGACTCGCTATCTCAATAATCACGCTTGTTTCATTTAAGAAAGAAGTCGATCGAGGGGGATGCCTATCAATAGGCAATAGGTTTATTATATATATTATAATAGGTAGAGGACGGGAGGAAGAGAATGGCCTAGATAATACTAAACTTATAGGGAGAAGGAGAGTGCAGAAATGCTATCTCCCTCGATCAACGCCCTCGGAAGGACAAGCGGCTTCGCTCCTTAGCACCCATTCCTTATCCTTAATAACAAACCAGTTGTTATCCATGTTTGTTTTTGTTTGCCTTGGGGGAACATCCATACAGAGTTGAAAACCATCTCATTGGGCCTCTTTTTAAGTCACAAAATATATTTTGATGGGTTCCGAAATCCCCCGGTCAATAAATTGTAATTGATCTGTAAATAACATAGGGCATTTCCCTAGCGCAGGATGTCGTATTGGAATTTATTCTATACATGGAAGATTAGGATAAGCGGTAGCGATCCGATCCCCGTCCATCTCATGGAGGCAAGCGAGAGCAATTCTTCCTCTTTCTGCAAGCGGAGGTGGAGGGGTAGGGACCCTCGAGCAGTGTTGTGTTGTTGAACTACCATTGCATATTTATGTGAGACTCACATATCTACGTTTAACCTTTCCGATTAATAATCTGCGAGTCTCTCGGAGACAGGCCTTAGTCGGTAGTTAGTGTGGGTTACTAGCTCTAAAGAAAGCCATAAGGAGGAGGATAGAGTCAAGGAGAGAAAATAGGGGGGGGAACCCTTTAATGCAGGTCCAGCATTGCAAGCAGGTCCAGTTGGAAGCGCGCCCATCACCCTAGCTCCTCTCATCAAATTTGATGTTTTGCATTTCTAGAAACCCTGTTGTTATTGAGTCAGATGAAATCTATACTACTATCATCATCGTACCTAGATTCTTGTGAAGAAACTCTACCCTTGAAGTTCTTTTATATCTGCCTCTGCTAACTTGGACTCGCATAGTCAACTTTTCCCCCTAGTCTCCATTCTGTAACAAGGAGAATGGGTAGCTAGCACATGGATGGATAAGTTGGTTGAACCGCGAGAGTAATGCCATCTTAGTTCGGGCTAGTTGATGCTAGTGGAAATCCACTACTAGGTGGTGCTGATGCCAGAGCTGCTGGGCTAAGAGAATCTTATTGGGGACTATACTTGGCTTTTCTTTATATATTATGTCGTTATATCTATCTGGCAAGGAGAATAACTCTCTTTTCTGGTCTCCGGTCCTTTGAAAAAGAGAAGAGGATGGACAACAGCATGTAGAATAAGCAAGCTCTAGTGTCCTCTCCTTTTAAATAGGATAAGATGATCTATGAAATACCTAACCTTACCTGCAGACCTTTACGCAGCCATATATACTACAATGTGTTCATATATGATGTCGCTATCTCTAACTGGCTCTGCTGAAACCGGGTCTACAGAGAGAGCTCTCCATGACACTTGAACTTGCATCTATACTTGGTTCATATATGATGTGCCATATCCACTCTATGTGTTACTATAGGGTGCCATCATATAAAAGTTTACCTTGTCTATTGCCAGCGGTCCATTGATTGGCACATTAAGCTATGCTAATATAAGGTATATCTAAAGATAGATAGGTTAGGTAGTAGGTTAGAGGGCCTGGGCATATAGATAGTAGCACCTAATAGAAGCTTTACATAGGATAGGCTCTTTCTTTTATTCATATTATTCAGATTGCATATTCAGTTTACAAATTACTACATACAACGGACAAGTTAAACGTATGCATGCCGAGTCCAAGTGAAACATATAAATACAAGTTTGGTTGAGCCTCAATCGACGACATGGGGCCCCTAATGCAATCTTCCGGTTTAAACAACGGGTAACTACTTTTATTCTCCTGATTGGTTGAACCGGAATAAATTCTTGGTTACATCTTACATATGAGCATATTTATTTAGCCATGCATAAGTCCGCATTAGCACCACATTACCTAAGTACATCCACTTGGACTTGGAATATAAAATCCTACCCCCATGTTTCCAACAAATGGAGACTGCTGATGGGAATGAACGTGTCCAAATAATGATTGGTTCCGAATGATGATGCCATGTCCGAATGACCGTGTGCGACTGATGCTTAGAATAACCATTTCAAATAACCGTGTCCGACTGCCCGTTTCGAATGATGATAGGAATGCCGGTTTGCAACTGCCGGTATGGAAATAATGTCCGTTCCAAATAGCCGTGTCCAATCTGACCCCCCCCGTACTTCCGCACACATGTCTGTTGGCTGGCCCTCCTGCCCTCTATCCGTTGGGTTTCTATTGGTGGGTTCCTTCCTTTTCAAAATAAAGGGGACTCTGCTCAACAAATATTGAATCACCTGTTGTAAGTAAGCATGTTTTATATCAACTGGGTAAGGTATAACGGGATTTGTGGAACTAAATTGGTGGGCTAAAGGTAAGATGAATATGAATGAGTGAAATGCTTACCTCCTAAGGTTCCTCAAGCAAGTGTTGTCAAACGCCCGTGCACCAATGCTCTAAGTTAAGGTAATGGATCCGTCCGATCTATCTCTGTTCATTAATATGTACGTGTTGTACGCTAGGTGGTGAGTTAGTAAGCAATAGGTAAACTAAATTATCCTTCTGTAAAAAGGTGACTGGCCTAAGTGCTGTACAAAGTATGTTGAACGCCCGTGACTGTTCAAAGTTAAGGTAAGTGAGCTAATGGTTGGTACAAATTCCAGTTGGTAGCATGGGAGTAACAAGCATGGATCTGGCAGGCGGTGGTATAACACTGTTTTAATTCATAACAAGTATCCGGCCCGGCCCAAGCAGATCATCAATTCACGAGAGCAGAATTATTATAAGTTCCCTTTCATTGTCCACTCCTTTCTTTCCGGCCGGCATCGGCGGCAGAGTCATCAGTTGAGAGAATAAAATCTGGTAGGCTCATTCGACCATATTATAGCATAGCGTATTTGACTCAATAGGGGTTGGGGCCCCGGGCAAGTAAAGAAAAAACATTAAATTCTCGCGTAAAAAAAGATAAATATAATAGGTATATCTAAAAATAATTTGATAGTGTATAGCACTCTAATATAGAATCGCTCTGGTAGGCTCATTCGCTCATATTAGGGAAATCTTAATCCACTCAAGTACTATGTCCCCTGGCAAGTTATAGAATAGCCATCCCTATCTACGCTAAAATTTGAATTCTAGCCTAAGTAACAGTATTTGTTTAAAAGGTTATCAATTGGTCTGGAGCAGGGATAACTCTAAGGAGGATATTTTTATTGAACGGTTTCGAGTAAAACAGATCAAGTAAATAAGCTAAAACTAAATCTCCTATTGTTGAGTTCAGGTTCCCAGGTGCAGAACTAACTGGTTGTTCAACTTATATATGTTTGCATCATCATAAATGAATGGCTCTCTCTAGTGCACGCATACTCCATTAGGCCCTCCACGAGAGAAACATCATAAACAAGCATGGTTCAGTTCAGACCAAATCTTTATGTAACCAGATTAGATGAATTTATATCACCCGTCAAAAGGAGATTGTGACTTCAAATAAAACTGGCCAATGATAATATTTTGGTAAGTGTCTGGAACATCCAAAATGGACAAGTGAAACGACTAGATGCCATGCTCATATATCTAGAGAAGACCACTTGGGTTATACCACTTTGGCTCCTTACAAAAAAACAACATGGTTCCTGACACAACAACATTGACTAGATCTTATTTAGGTATTATTCTTATTGCATATGACTTATGACCAGACAAGTGAAACTTAGATATGCCATATTATATACTTTCATGATTCATCAGACCAGAATAATTAGGTTGTGACTAAGGCAAAACACCTAATTATAAGAATGTTTTGTCAATTCTGTTCAACTAAACTTCTTCTTGTTGCCTGAGCCCAGGGGATTCTATTTTCAAATATGATTGCATCAACGTAGATATGCCAGTATTATATGTTATAACAAACTTAGATATAAGGTGTATATATCATATGTATGAAGTCCAAATTCACTTAGAACTACGCATGAAGCCATGCATGATTGCTTTCCACTAGAATCTATGCAAGTCAAGTGGAACAACCCCACCCCTATATGTTGGTATGCCCACGGGCCCGGGACCAGGTATTCCCAGCACCAGGTGTTTTTTTTATATAAAATGGGAATTAGAGGTATAATATTTATGGATTATAACATAAAGCATATAAGGACAAGGATAAAAAGTATTATATTTATATATTTAAACACCAGTACTGTCCAGCTTGTTTCCATAGATCATTGTTAGAACTAAAGCTTATGTATGAAGAAAATAATTCATTGCAACAGGCCTATTTCACAGCTTCTTAACTACTGCTAATTATAACAGTCAATTATAGCCTCCTTATGAATAGACTAGCTTCGTCCATGCACTTGTTCTTTTGTATTGTGAACAGGGATTGAAACTGAAACAACTGGGTAGGGTTCCTGACACAACTAGTAACATACAAGTTAAACTTATATATGCAAGTACTAGTTATCTTAGGGGTCTATCTCTCGTTTATGGATTAATGGATAAACACATAGATATGCGAGTCCAAGTTATAGGCGAGTCTATCCCAAAAAAAAACATGGATTCAAAGGGTTATGCACCCGCAGAGGATTCCCCTGATTCATACCTTGTCCTGCTTGTCTGGAGCAGGGAAAACTATATGATCTCTGACTGGATCTCTGGTTGGCTGCTTATTGAGTAGTTTATAGTATAACAACTTAGATATGCGTTATCATAGATATAGATCTAAAGTTACTTGTTTGTTGTTGGAGTAGTTCCTAGTTATGGCATGGGTGAGCTGACACAACTTCCCTATTTTGCTCTTTCTACAGGGTTTCCAACCGGTGCTGGGTTTTACTCCCGGAGGATCTCTGGATGGATCTATGCTTGGTTTACAATGACAACTCATGCCACGAGGGAAACGTCCGGAAATGGCCTTATGTTAATAAAAAATCCATTTTTATTATTCTATTTTCACAACTTTTTTTAACTATAGGGCAAGGGCCTATTTAAGGTTTTAACCATAATATATGTAGTACAACCATCTATGTAAGTTTTATAATCCCCAGAAGACAAATAAAGGCAAGTCTCAAAACAGGTGCTCTCAGATGATATGATCTAGTTACATACGAGTTCACAACTTATATATGCAATATTGTATATATATATACTAAAGTTCCCGGTCGGCACTTAAGCCAATTCCGTGTCAACCACTGCTCCCTATGAAACTGCCGGAAAATAGCATTATTATAACAATATCAAATTTGTATATGTATATCTTTTTTATTGTTCACATGGGTAACTTACCCATTGTTGAGCCTAAATAAACTACATGCCACTAGGTCAACTACACAAATAGAAACAATCCATTTATGTGCCCCGACATAATGGCCTTACCATCGAACCCATCAAAATGACGTTGTGACTAAGGAAACAAGCCAAATGATACGACCCGGAGGGACACATATGAGGTACGAGTATGTGGGTTTTCAAAATATTGACCAACAACACAAACAACAAACATGGATTCTATCCAACGGTAAGTAGTTCATTGAAAATTATATATATAATTATATGCCAATATAATATGTTTCTAAATGTTTATTTATTAGTCCAAAACTAGCCTTAGAGTAAGTAGCATGGCACAAAATAAGCCTGAAGTTCCAAACTCTAGTTGTATATGCACTTAGTAGTTAAATTGGGAGTTCTGTTCTAGCCTATTTTGGGACTGGACTATAGCTTCAGCCCTATGAACAACTGGACTGTATGATATGAGGGCATACCGAGATAGACGTCCTTAAATGGGATTATTACTAGATCTTAATAAGGGGTAATCCTCCTGACCCTTATATTATTTGTAGGTTCCTTGCCCGAACCTACCGCAGCAGCCTCAGCTCACATTCCGCGCACTGGAGGAAGCTCATAAGCCCACAGGGGAGCCCACTATTATGTTCCGTAGCTATTCGAACCAACAACAATAAGAGCCAACAGCAGCTATGATATCTGCACAAGTGCTTGTTAACTCCTCCCACCCCAGATAATAAAGGCAAGTGTCAAAACGAACGATGAGTAGTCCCCATAATCCATGCAAAAAGAAAAACAAGTAGTAGATTTTTCCATCCCAGTAGATCTAGTTTCTGTTTTGTTGTTGTTGATTAGGACAAGTGAAACGACTATATGCAATCTTGTATTCAGAAGCTCTCTAACAGGCAAGTCCAAATAGTCCAACTAGGTCTTAGAGCAAGTGGACCGTCTATATGCGAGTCCTTGTGATATATAGAATTACCGGGGCAAGTAGAAAGCAAGTGGAACCCCATAAAGCACTGCCACTAGGTAAACGTCCATAAATACATAGTTACTATAGCTTAAATTCCACTTTAGGCCTACGAATTAGTATGCACCTTCCTTCCTATAAGGCAGATGGCAGTATAAGCTTAGGCGGCGGGTACCTTCCTCTCTCTGCTCTTCAAAGTCCATTGCGTGCTTACGCACCACTTTAATGCTTCTCAGGGATTGTGGGACCACCTCAGGTTCTAAAGTTTATTTATCAGGCCAAATTTGCATGATGTAGCGCCAACCATTGAATGTAGGTTCTGCCTCACCCTCAGACCCAGCTAACCATCGATTATGCCATCCAGCCAAGTAAATTCCCCACCCAATAAGTCATAAGGTAACTAGATTATATATGAGATTCTAAAATATGAGATAATAACAAGTGCATATCTAATCTCTTATGGTAGGAACGATGGGGAACTTCTCTCTATCATCACACGTCTGAAAGTCTTGCCCTATGAAGGGCAGCAAGGATGGCTTTTCACTCTGAAATTTACCATATATTGCTAACATAGAGGCAATTACAAGAGTCCACCGGTTCACAGACTTACAAGAAGGCGTTCCCAAACAGCAAAGGTCGAGTTCAAGTTATATTTGAGGTTATGGGGTCAAGGCTCATTTGTTTGTTACACCCCTAACACCTTTTTTAGAGAATAAGGCCTCGGCGTTATTGGCATATTTCACTCGTGAGCTGGGTTGGCGATTCTGACATTTTTGTACTTTTCCATGTAAGAACTCCTGTTTATATATATATAACATTTGGTTACTTAGTAGCGATCATTCCTCATAATGCCCTTTGCGCGGTAGCGATCACTCATCAATATGGGGGAAAGCGGACACGGACACGGCACGGACTTCCTGAATGCGTACATCATACGGATTTATCATAAAAACACCTCTGTATCCTTTATAGAATAACAACTATGGGGAGGAACTTACTGAACTCATAAAACAAAGACTCCTAATCGGTTACAAACTCAAAAACACACTCGGAAGTTGTTCTGTCTGCGACCTTCCTATGGCGAACATCCATCCTTCTTCGAACAGAAAGCAGTAAAGGGGTTTAACTGAATGGTTGAATGAAAGAATGCATATATCTAGGAAAGCGAACAGAAAGCGGATAGGTGTGTTAGGCTGTCAAGTTTCGTTCGGAGGATAAGGGCAAGGTTTGGTCAGAGTTAAAAAGTATATTTGCAAGGTATTATGTAGGGTAAGGCTGAGGGTATAAAGTATGTAGGTGTGAGGCCCCCACCCCACCAAAGTCTGAGTGTCTGGTTCCAAGTCATAGGTCTAAGGCATAGATGTTACCAAGGATGTTCAAAAGGAGGTAATAGGCGGAGGTGTGTCAAAGGATAGTCCCAATAGGTATGAGTCTTATGTTGAAAAGTAAGAGTTTCAGGAGTATACCAAGTAGTAGTAAAGGTCCCCAAGGAAGAGGGCATAGGCAGTAGGGTCTAGGGATGATGAGTTTACCAGGGATAGTTCCATTGCATTATATACATGCATATCCATACATGATAAGCAGCAAAGACCAGCCACCTCAAACTAGTTTTTCCTTTTAATTGGGCGGGCACATAAATTGCTCGGAAATATTTAGCTATATCGGGGGATTGGATGGTGAACAGAAACAATTGATAAATAAGTCAGTCAACTGTAGCACGATCGATGGTAAAAGAACGAGAGCTCATGCTATTGTTTATAAAACCATCGCCCAGTTCAAACTGAAACGCGCTATAGCTCTCGATCTGTATCTGTATATGGTAAATATGAATGTGAATTTGCTTTGCCGCCATCAAACTTATTGAATCCTTTGAGACCTCTTGAACTAATAGTAGCACTTCCCTTATCTTTTCCTAAACGTTGGCTACCCATCTCAAGCCCTACCCATCCTTCTCCGCCCCCTTTCTTAGCTTTATTCATTGCACTTAATAGCCTCCACATATGTATGATGCGATGAATAGTTGTTTCCTTGCTTCCGCTTTTACTTGCTTTGCCCCCGCTACTTTCACTCGGTCAACTGAGTCCGCTGACTGTGCCTCTGCTATCGGCTCTGCCTCTATGGGATCAATTGGTTCAGGATAAATCGCTTCAACCGCTGCTCTTGTCTCTTTGAAGGACCCATGCCGAAGGAAGAACGACAAGTTGATTGCTTTATTTACTAGCACCCCGCCGGACTAGGGAAGCCGGGGTAAGGGGTGGAACCACGGACGGACAAAGCCCGCATGAAGCCTTCAGGTCATTCCCGAGAGCCGATAGTCTATGCAGTCGACGACAGGTTGTGAGTCACTTGATTACAGGATGCAGGTACTTGAGCCAGGTGGTGATCCCAGGTCTTGATGATGGATGGAACTCGATTACAGATCCTGGAACACACATTAATGCCGAAACAGGAACAGTGGGAACACATACAAATGTACACATCCCATCTAGGAACACGCTTCGTGGAAAAAGGGGTAATAATGGAACTAAATAGGGGCATAAACTGGAAATAGATAAGCCCGGGAGAAGGGATCTCACGAAACAAATAAAGGATAGCTCCACCAACAGCCCTGCCTGCTGTAAGCACAAAACACGCAGATATTATAACACATAGATTATTAATCCTAATAATAAAACAGCCAACAAAGCAAGCAAACGAGCAAAGAGACCGGGACATAAAGAAGGGAGATAACCATACCTAACCCTAGGGCGATACTAAAATGGGCACATTATAATCAAGTGGGCGCAGCTAGGCCTAAGCAGGTAAGCAAGGAAGGAGGCAAGGGCATTGAAGCACTAGCCCATAGATCCAAAGACGGACCCCAGCTCATAGCACCTCCAAACTTATAAAAAACCAGCCTAAGGCGGAATATACACTAGAGCAGACAGCGAAAACTGGAGCGCACGCAGAGCTCATCAGGCACGGCCCTATATTCATAGTACCCTACGGAGCTTACCTAAAAAACTCCACATCGCTGGAAGGAGGTGTAAGCTATAGATAGGGAACCCCAATCATATATAAGAGCGAAAATAGTAGGAACACTAGCCGATGCCGAAACATCGCTTTACGAAACATCACTCATAATATAAACTACTGCTACCTATGCTTTTGGTCACGAGGTGCTATCCAAAAGGGCTTGCGGCTCAATTGCATTTTATGTGGCCATAGCAAATTGCTCCCCTAGGGGGATATAACCATCAATCAGAAGAAGTCGAGCGTGCTTACGCACCCGCTAATAACACTCCTCATACGCTAATAACACTTTTCCTTTTAACCTCAGTCCTCCTATTTACCTTTTTGTGCCTGCTAACAACCCATACTATCCATCCACCTGGAGCTTCCAGCCAGTAATAC